>Ga0066652_100000165_pt1 | contig 35975 bp, 22 predicted proteins | sample GraSoiAngelo_101_FD_71413 | JGI IMG/M metagenome (GOLD analysis project Ga0066652, IMG submission 71413) | Grasslands soil microbial communities from the Angelo Coastal Reserve, California, USA - 14_0903_02_30cm | ecosystem: Environmental > Terrestrial > Soil > Grasslands | place: USA... | reverse complement strand
ATTCTTCCTGCCGCCCGATCTTGCTCCGGAGATAAGTAACCCCGCAAGCCCATAGTTCCTGGCTGCCGATGGGGGGCAGTATGTCTTCACTGAGAAGTTTGCCTGTATCGCTCAATGGCACTAATGAGCGGGTAAACTTTTCTACCCGTTGAAAAAGGTTATCATTGTTTATAAACTGGTCCCAGTTCTCATCTTTTAGCAAAAAAAACTTTGCATCTTTTTCAATAAGAATTCCTGATTTGGTTTTGTATACTTTCATCATTCATTTTGTTTGTTTATAGACCTCACCCGGCCTCACCTTGCTTCGCGCTTAGACCTCACCCTCCAACTCCCTCTCCGGAGGAGAGGGAGAGATAGCAGCATTCAGTTGTTTCGCTACGCTCGCATTCGCTATGGCGCAATTCATAATTCTAAACTCACTCTCTCATTTTCACTCTGAGCACATTCATATCATTCGTGATATACAATGTTTTTTCGTCCGGTGACAGAGCAACATTAGAAGTGGCTTCATCAAATTTCATTTTACCCAACAATTTTCCTGCGCTGTTAAATATCCACAGACCACCTGGCCCTGTTGCAAACACAGTTCCTTTCTTGTCTATTTTAAAACCATCCGGTAGTCCTTTGGCCGATTTATCACCTGCAGCGCTCAAAAATATCCTGCCATTGGTAAATTGTCCTTTATCGTCTATATCGAATGCATACCAATAAGGTTTGTCGGGATCGGAATTGGCTACGATCATCGTTTTTTCTCCCGGTAAGAAAGCCAGACCATTTGGTCGAGTCAACGAATCTGTGAGCAATACCACTTCTCCATTGGTCTTTACCCTGAATACTCCCTGGAAAGGAATTTCTTTTTTTGGATCATCCATATTTTTTTCGAGCCCGTAAGGAGGATCGGTAAAAAATATTTCGCCCTTGCTGCTCACAATAACATCGTTGGGACTATTGAATCTTTTGCCTTTATAATTGTTAGCCAACGGAACGTAATTGGGTACTGGTTTATCAAATGGTGCGTCCATCCTGGCAATTTGCCGGTTGCCGCACTGGCAAAGGATAAGGCGGCCATCGTTATCCAACGTCAGTCCATTCGATCCCATTTCACCACCACGGGGTGTAGGCTCGGTATAACCGGAGGGGGTCAGATAAACTTCTTTTCCTTTCTCTTCCGTCCATTTGAAAATTGTATCACGTGGGACATCGGAGAACAAAAGCATTTTATGGCTTTCGATCCATAGGGGTCCTTCACTCCAGTCAAAACCTTCGGCTATGATCTCGGCTTGTGTACCTGGAGTAATGATACTGTCCAGTGCGGGATCGATCCTTTCCAGCGCTCCTGTTTTTTTATAGCTCATCACGGCTGCTTTATCTGAGTTCTCGTTTTTGTTGTTGGTGTTGTTATTGCAGGCCACAATAAATATCGCTGAAAAAATGAACCATCTGTTCATTTATGTAGATTTAATTTGATCAGGTCTTTTAATGCGAATCCCTGGTAACAACCGAGCCGGAGCTTCCTTTCAGAAAATCCAGGTCCGCGCCTTTATCAGCTCCCATCACATGTTTTACATACATGCTCACATAACCCCTGTCAGCCCTGGCTTTAGGAGCTGTCCATTTTGTTCTTCGTTTTTCCAGTTCATCGTCTGAAACATGCAAATGCAATTTTCTTTGCTCTACATCCAACTCTATCATATCCCCGTTTTGAACCAGTGCGAGATTACCCCCGACAGCAGATTCAGGCGATACATGTAATACAACAGTTCCATAGGCCGTGCCGCTCATCCGGCCATCGGAAATGCGGACCATATCCTTAATGCCTTTTTCCAGTATTTTCTTTGGCAGCGCCATATTGCCTACTTCCGGCATGCCTGGATAACCTACAGGGCCTACGTATTTCAATACCATCACACTGTTTTCATCAATATCAAGGTCAGGAGTATCGATTCGTGCATGATAGTCTTCAATATTTTCAAACACGACGGCCCTGCCTTTATGTTTCATCAATGCCGGTGTAGCGGCTGATGGCTTCATCACAGCACCGTTCAGCGCCAGGTTACCTTTTACTACCACGCAACCTGCTTCAGTTATCAGCGGGGTATCGAAGGGAGCGATCACTTCGGGATTATAACAATCTGTTTTGCCTTTTATGTTATCGTGATGATTTTTTCCCGTAACCGTGACCACATTCTTATGCAAATGGTCTTTTAATTCATTCAGTACAACTGGCAGGCCACCGGCATAAAAGAAGTCTTCCATCAGGAATTTTCCCGAAGGCATCAGGTTTACCAGCAAGGGGATCTTGCTGCCCAGGCCATCAAAATCTTCGAGTTTAAGTTCCACTCCAATGCGCCCGGCTATTGCCAGCAGGTGAATAATAAAATTGGATGAACCACCCACAGCTGCATTAACTTTTATCGCATTTTCAAATGCTTCGCGGGTCAATACCTTATCAATGGTTAAATCTTCTTTTACCATCTCCACGATCCGTCTCCCGCTTAGTTGAGCCAGTACTTTTTTTCTTGAATCGGCGGCAGGAATAGCGGCTGCTCCTGGTAATGTCAGTCCCAAAGATTCTACCATGCAGGCCATCGTAGAAGCGGTGCCCATCGTCATACAATGTCCAATGCTACGGCTCATGCAGCTTTCGGCAAATTCACATTCTTCCTGTGTCATCTTACCTGTCTTCATGTCTTCATCAAATTTCCAGACATGTGTACCAGATCCTATGGTTTGACCCTTATATCGGCCATTCAGCATAGGACCACCGGGAACAACTATCGTAGGCAATCCAACACTGGAAGCGCCCATAACGGTGGAAGGAGTAGTTTTATCACAACCGGTCAGCAATACCACGCCATCAATAGGATTACCACGAATGGATTCTTCTGCATCCATGCTGGCAAGGTTCCTGAATAACATGGCTGTTGGTTTCAGCAGCGTTTCACCCAGGCTCATGATTGGAAACTCAAGTGGAAAACCACCTGCTTGCAGTACACCGCGTTTCACCATTTCAACGAGATCCCTGAAATGTGCGTTGCAGGGAGTAAGCTCGCTAAATGTATTGCAGATGCCAATTACCGGGCGGCCGTCAAACATGTCGGCAGGCATGCCTTCATTTTTCAGCCAGCTCCTGTAAATGATACCATCTTTATCTTTTCTGCCAAACCACTCGCGGCTCCGTAATTTTTTTTCTTCTTTCATTGCTGCAGCATAAGATGATTTAATATTTTTTAAACTTCCTGAATCCGGTTCTAAGATATACTAATAACCTCAAACGGGTTTTTTCAGCAGTAACAATTATAACAGACGATTAAAGTGTAAAAAACCTTTGTAGAAACAAAGGTTTTTACCTAATTGCTAACTGCTATATAATGAGAAAAGCTATGGTTTATCCCACCATATCCTTGTACTTAACTTATCTGCTCCCTGTCTCCCGATTGCCTCATTCACGTTAGCAGTATTTACCGACAACTCGGAAGTAGGATAGGTCAACCTCCTGATGAATGTTCCATTCGGCACATCCGGGTTATTGGGTTGACCATAAGGATTAGGTGTCAATGCAGGGAAGCCGCTTCTTCTGAAATTCGCGAATGCTTCGGGACCATTCAGGAAAGATGCTATCCAGTATTGAGTATTTATCTGTTGTAATTCTGTTCCCGCTCCAAGGGGATTGGCTGCCACATACGTGTCTCTGGCCCCGGCTGATATAGCCGATCCCGCATCGAAAGTAGCCATCTGGTCCATGTGTGCTTTTATTCCATCTGAAAAATATTGTGCAGCGGTGCCTGTAGTTATCCATCCCCTGAATCTTGCTTCGGCCAACAGTAAATTGGTTTGTGCTGCAGTGACAAAGAATACCGGGGAAGATACCTTGGTAACCCTTCTGCGATCAGCCTGGCTATATTCATAAAAGCTGGCCAGGCCGTCAGCTGTAGCTGCTGCGACGATAGTTCCGTTGTCTTTCCCGATTGGCATTCCAATTTGCACGGCAGCAGTAGTATTGCCGGCAGCAACCGTCTGTCCATTGCCTGAAGTTGCACCCATATAACGAATCGCTATCGCTGATAGCCTGGGATCACTGGTGGTTTTTAACTGGTCAACGAATGGTTTGGCCAGGTAAAAGTTTGCGGCCTCGCTTCCATTCAATGAATTCCCGATTGCCCAGGTATAGTTGGCATCATTACGCATATATGCATTGTCTGCATTATCAGTAATAACTCCACCGGCAACTGCAGCCTGTACAGTCGATTGGGCTTTGGTAAGGTCTGCTTTGAATATCCGCATACCTGCCCTTAAAAGAAGAGAATAAGCGAATTTTTTCCATTTGGCGATATTACCAGCATATAATACATCGGAGCCTTCAATTGTTCCACCTGCGTTCAATGCGGCAGCAGCTTCTGTTAACTCTTTTATGATGTCAGTATAAATCGATTGTTGCGCATCATATTTGGGAAAGAATATCTGGTCAGAATATCCGGCACCACCCTGGCTATAAGGAATATCACCGTATTCATCAGTCAGTATCATGAATGCATAAGCCTGGAATATACGGGCCATGTTGTAAAGGTTGCTCCTGGTCGTCACTGTTTTTGTACGCACTATGACATCATGCGTGTACTTGATCACGTTTTGATAGTATACTGTCCAGATGGGGTTGCCGGCGCCATTATCGCGGCTATCCTGGTTAAAATTGGCGCCCGCCAGCACACCGCCATTGGGAGTTACCATTTGCTGAACGATCCCGACATCGAAGATCAAAGACTTCATCGGGTAAGAAGTATTGATCACGGCATTGTTCAATAAAAGCGCGGGATCTAAAGACGTGGGACTGGTTGTATTCTTGTTCAGATCTCCCAGTTTTTTATCGCAGGAAACAGCGAACAGCATTAAAGCAACCAGCAAACTATAGTTAATGATTTTTTTCATAATCGTGGTGTTAGAATTTAATGTTCAGATTAAAACCCAATCCCCTGGTGGTAGGAAGGCTCGGGGATTCAAGACCCGCCTGACTGTCGGAAACAAAGCCAAAACTTTCCGGATCGATATTGTCGATCCATTTTTTAATAATCAGGACATTGCTTGCAACGAAGTCCAGCCTGAGACCTTTGATGGGCCATTTCGCAGGAACGTATTTGGTAAAATCATATCCCAACGAAACCTGTCTTAATTTCCAGTAACCACCGTTGTAAATGACCGGCTCGATGATCGCCTGCGAACGCAGGTGCTCCCAATAAGTTTGAACTGGCGCTACAGCCGTATTAGTACCTCCACCCGGATTAACCCCAGAACCGACAACACCGCTTGTTCTTCCTTCCAGGGTCATTTTATGCAAACCATGACGAACTGCATTGAAGTTCGTTCCGGAAAGCACTTTATTTCCCAGTTTATAGTCGACGAAAACAGAAAGAATAATTCCCTTATAATTAAATGTGTTGAGGAAGCCACCGGTCCATTTGGGTAAAGCGCTGCCAAACAACACAAGATCGGGAGTGCGTTGCGGTAATCCATTTGACTGGAATATTCTTTGTCCTTTGGCATCCCTCGCATAACCATATCCGGCGATCTGCTCTAATTCCTGTCCAACAACTATCCTGACTTCTCCATTGAATACATGTGTACCTACGGTGATACGTTCTCCGGGAGCGCCTGTTATGATTTTGTCCGCCCTTGTCTTGTTATAAGATGTGTTGGCAGTGAATTCCCAGTTGAAATCTTTCGTTCTTACCGGCACAAGGGTGAGCAATGCTTCAAAACCTTTATTCGTGCTTTTCCCGCTATTGATTAACGTGTTTACAAAACCGGAAGCATCCGATATCTGCACCTGTATGATCTGGTCGAAAGTGAATTTCTTATAGATGGCAACATCAAGGTTGACGCGATTATTAAACATTCTTAGTTCAAGACCTAATTCCGTTTCAGCAGTCCTGCTGGGTCTCAGGTTCGCGTTGGGTACGGCATTGCCGCTTGTTCCAACCGCCACCGCCGTTCCTGAAGGATTATTGATAAGATTGGAATTAACATTATAGTATAACTGGTCAGATGCAAAACCTACATCGTTATCACTACCTACTTCAGCATAACCGGCTCTTAATTTTGCGAAGTTCAGCCACGAAACATTCTTTATGTTTTCGGAGAAAACATAAGCACCCGATATAGACGGATAAAAAATGCTTCTGTTGGCAGGCGAGAGAGTAGAGAACCAGTCGTTACGGCCGGTGCCTGTCAGGTATAGTGTCCGTTTCCAGGAAACTTCTCCCGAACCATATAGAGAATTAACGCGACCAGTCGCAAGTTGATAAGTAGGATTTTTTGCTCTCCCGTTTTGAACGGTATAAAGTCCTCTTATGACGAAGTCGGTAACCTGTACGTTATTGATATCCGACCTTGTATTCATCTGGTTACCTCCACCGGTAAGAGTCGCATCGAAGTCGCCGAATTTTTTGTTGGCGATCACCAGGAAATCGAGATTACTTTCCCTGTAGCGACGAGATTCCTGGGTAAACACCCCATTTACAAAACCGGCTTGCGCGGCTGGTCTTGACGCTTGCCCGGTTGGGAAATTGTTGACGTCCTCATCCCGTGAATAATAGTCTTCTCCAAATCTTCCCTGTATCGTTAACCACGAGAGGATATTGTATTTGGCCGTGATATTGCCGAATATCCTGTCTCTCCTGATATTGTGAAATTGTTCATCCAGCACCCAGTAAGGGTTCGTGCGGTTCATAAACCTGGAATAGATATACTCATTGCCTGTTGCCGGGTTATATTCATTTGCTTTCAATACGCTTAACGGCATCGTATTGGCCAGCGACATTATCGTTGTAGGTATTGAGTTATCCTGGTTGGCAATATTGGGTGGGTTCTTATTATATTCCCATGAGTAGTTTACATTGCCTGAGAAATTTAATCTATCCGACAGGTTATAATTAAAGCCAAGATTCATGATGCGGCGAGTGAATTTGTTGTTTGGAACAATGCCGGCATTGGTAGTATTGTTCAGTGAAAGGTGCAAACCTCCTTTATCGCCGCTTGTCTCCAAAGAGATTGTATTGGAAACGTTCTCGGCGTTCCTGTAAAATTCTTTGATCCGGCTTCCCTGCGCTACATACGGAATATTGGGTGTATTGAACAAGGTATGCGTCATACCCGGCTGGATCTTTTCACCAAAGGACCATTCACCGGATGTAGGATTGGGAGATGTTGGGCGAAGACCATTTTCTCCCTGTCCATATTCTGTCTGGTAATCTGTAAAATCCAAGGGTGTTTCATTGGTATAATTGAGATTGTAGGAAACGCCGATACCCCTGCTTTTCCCTTTTGTTTTCGTTACGATCATAATCACACCGTCTTTGGCACGATAACCATATAACGCACTGGCAGCCGCGCCTTTTAGTATCGTCATGCTTTCAATATCGTCTGGGTTGATGCTTGCAAAAGGGTCACCACCGTCGGCATAAACTCCACCGCCTGCTACACCTACCACACTTCCGTTAGGGCTTCCACCGGCTGTGGCATTATTATTAAAATTTCCCCGGTCGACAGGAACTCCATTTATAACAATTAAAGGAGTGCTGCCGCCGCCCATAGAAGACTGGCCGCGGATACGGATCTTTGAACTGCTTGCCGGTCCTGTACCCATAGTCGAAATATTTAAACCGGCTACCTTGCCCTGCAACGCGTTGATTGGATTAGTGGTCCTGTTGACTGTCAGGTCTTCTGGTTTTACGTTCGTAGCGGAATACCCAATACCCCTTGCCTGTTTACTAATACCAAGAGCGGTTATCACCACGACCTCGTTCAGGTCTTTTGTAGCTGAAATGAGCGTGACATTTAACACCGCGCGCCCATCTATCTTTACTTCAAGCGTTGTATGCCCGACGGCACTGAATACCAGTGTAGCAGTAGAAGACGCTGATATCCGGAATTGCCCGGATTCATCGCTGGTCACACCTGTAGAGGTCCCTTTTACTGCGATTGACACGTTGGAAAGGGCTTTTCCATTTTCATCGGTAACCTTGCCGGTTACGGTTTGTGAAAAAATAGCAGGGGTAAAAAGCAGTACCAACAGGAAAGAAAAAAATGAACGGATAGCAGCCGGTGTTCCCGGAATGGATTTCCCTTTCATATAGCAATTTGTTTTAGGTAATAAAACTTATTTTCACTGGTTAGGATAGTATACGGATGATATCACAAAGTATCTCAACTTATAGCCACGAACTTCCAATAAAGCACAGCGTTGATTTTTACACAAACAAAATGATTCTAAAAATGCACCGATCAATAGCAACGCTTATTTTTATCGACCAACAGTTTGTACATTTAGATTCAATGATGCTTGCATGAACCAATTTCTACTGCAACAGGGAACATCTCCGGAACTGCAATTGTTTCCGCACATTATTGAATTTTCCTTAAAGAAAAATCATTCGATCCAGCTGAATTCGTTTCCTGAAACGATAAGCGATACTCTACGCATTTATTATATCATGGATGGCAAGTTTGAATGGATTATTCACAACCATGAGCATATCCTGTACCCGGGTGATGTGGCTGTGGTACTTCCGGGGCAGAAACTGGGAGGGAGCAAAGGCTTCCTGGATATTGGGAGCATTAACTGGATCCACATAAAAACAGATAAGCTGGACCGAAGTGGAAAATTATTGCCCGGCAAATGGAGCTGCCTTTCTAAAAATGAAAGCCTGGCTATCGGTAAAATTTTGTACGTGAACACGCATCTCGTGCTGCTAAAGGCGAGAGAAGTGGGAATAATGTTGCAGGAATTGCGCCAGGAGCTGGTGCAACAGCAGATCGGGTACACTGCAGCCGTCAATCATTTCCTTGATCAACTGCTTATTTCAATTGCCCGCAAATTATCCCAACAGAATATTTCTTACCGGGATTTTCCGCAGGCATTTACCAAACTGGAAAACGCATTACGGCAAAACCTGGCGCATCAGTGGACGGTAGAAGAGATGGCAGGGCTTGTAGGCCTTGGTACCACTTCTTTTACAGAGAAAGTAAAGAACTATACAGGATTTTCACCATTGAATTACCTGATCACCATCCGTATTTCCGAAGCAATTAAATTATTAAAAAGACAGGGATTGAATGTTACGGACATAGCACTGGACACGGGATTTTATTCATCGCAGCATTTTTCCACCACCTTTAAAAAACTGACCGGCTATACACCCAGTGAATTCAAAAAACGAAATGTCTCCAAAAATTAAAACTAACTATAAAAATGGATTGCATAATAAGTATCGAATTAGGGACAAATGCCGTAAGGATTTTTGCATTTGATATGCAGGGAAACGTGATAGGTTTTGCCAAAGGCGCTTATCCCACTTTCCACCCGGTTCCTGATCACAGTGAGCAGGATCCTGAGCAGATATTCATTACCATGCTTTATATATTGAAGAACCTGCTGAGTGAAAAGATACATCCTCAAAAACACAAGGTTCTTTGTATCTGCTTTAGCGCAGCCATGCATAGTGTGCTGGCAATTGACAGAAACGGGGTTCCTCTTGGCAACGCAATCACCTGGGCCGATAATCGTGGAAAGAAAGAAGCACAGGCCTTAAAGAACTCGCCGCTGGGAAAAAAGATCTATAATGCTACGGGAACACCGATCCATCCCATGTCGCCACTGGTAAAGATCGCATGGATAAAGAACCATGATAAAGAAAGATTCAAACAGACCTGGAAATTTTTATCGATCAAAAGTTATATCATCCAGCAACTGGCCGACGTTTATGTGATTGACTATAGCCTGGCTTCTGCAACAGGTCTATTGAACATACATAAGAAAAACTGGGAGCCTGATTCGTTAAAATATGCGGGTATCTCTTCAGATAAATTGCCCGAGCTGGTTCCTGTTTTTCATGCGGAAAACAAACTGCGGAAAGAATACCAGACCCTGCTTGGACTATCGGCCAGGACAAAGATCATTGTAGGTTCGAGCGATGGCTGTCTCGCAATGTTGGGTTCCGGCGCATGGAAAAAGGATAAAGCCACCATAACAATTGAGGACAGCGGTGCTATGCGGGTGATCGGCAAACAGGTCCTACAGGATAAGAAACAGCGTTTCTTCAACTATATCCTCACAGATAACTATTATGTATCAGGTGGACCGACTAATAACGGCGGGGTGGTATTTGAATGGTTTGCAAAGCAGTTCGGCGATTTTAAAAATGCGTTTGATATCGAAAGCAGCATGGAAGAGTTAATACAGGAGGCTGCTAAAGTCGCTACAGGCTCCGATGGATTATTGTTTTTGCCTTACCTGCTCGGGGAACGGGCACCAATATGGAATGCCAATGCCAGAGGAGTTTATTTTGGGTTAAACATTAACCATGAACGCAAGCACCTGATCCGCGCTACGATCGAGGGGATATTGTTCGAAGTGTACAGTATTAGCAAGACCCTCGAAGAACATAGGACCATTAACAGCATTACAGTAAATGGAAGCTTTGCCTCTATTCCTTTTTGCACGCAGTTGATTGCCGACATCTTCAATAAGCCGGTAAGTATAAGTAAGAACACAAACAGCGTGAGCCTTGGCGCATTTTTATTAAGCGCTACCGAAATGAATATTTATAAAGACCTCGATGAAGCGGCTCAAACAGTCGTATTACCCGATACCTATAAACCCAACAAGCAAAACCATTCAGTTTATAAAAAGAATTTTGCCATATTCGAGAACCTGATCACGAGGCTGTCAGACGAGTTTGGCGCAATTGCCAACCTGCAATAATAATTTTATAATAAAAATGATCGCTATATGAAAAAATACAGTCTTCTTATCATCCTGTTATTGATCTCGTCAGCCTGGATGATGGCGCAACAGGTCACATTAACGCCTGAACAGATAAAGGCTTATACACCCGAATGGAAAGGCGAACGGTTCCCAGATGGAAGGCCAAAAGTGGCTGACAAATTCCTGGAGCGATTGAAGAAAGTTCACCTGGAAGAAGCGTGGGGCATCTTGCGAAACAAAGGTTATCAGAACCAGTTCGAAGGGGATTGGATGGTGCTCGAACCCGATTCGGTGATGGTAGGAAGGGTTGTCACGGCTCAATATCTCCCGATGCGACCGGATGTAGACAAGGTGATAAAAGAAAAAGGGAAAGCCGAAGGTCGTATCGGCAACACCAATTCCTGGCCGATTGATGTATTAAAAGATGGAGACATCTATGTGGCCGACAGTTATGGCAAAGTAGCGGATGGTACCCTTATCGGCGATAACCTCGGTAATTCCATTTATGCGAAATCACATCGAGGTGTAATTTTTTATGGATCGGTAAGGGATATCGAAGGACTGGAAGAGATCAATGGATTCAATGCCTGGATAAAAGGATATGACCCTTCCTATATCCAGCAGATGATGCTGGGAGGCATTAATGTCCCGATACGGATTGGCAGGGCTACGGTTTTGCCTGGTGATATCGCATTGGCCAAAAAAGGAGGAGTCGTTTTTATTCCTGCACATCTCGTGGAAGAAGTTGTGTTGAATGCAGAATTCATTTCATTAAGAGATGCATTTGGGCACCAGCGTTTGCGCGAACAAAAATATACGCCGGGACAGATCGATTCACAATGGACCGATGAGATCAAAAAGGATTTTCTGAAATGGCTGGATGAGAATCCGGATAAACTGCCGATGACACGTCAAGAGCTCGATAAATTTATGAAAGATAGAACTTGGTAGCGAGGACGCAGGATGCTAGATACGAAATGCTGGATGCCGACATACTACGACCATCATCCAGCACTTAGCATCCAGCACTTAGCATCTAGCATCCGGCATCCGATTCCCTTGCTACGTTCGTAATGACGATTTCGAATACACAATAATCTTTAGTAACAATAAAACCTCAACATATGAATCCCTCACAGAAGTATTTGGATAAACTCGGGTTGAAAGATCCCGATAGAATAGAAACCGATGTTGTCAATGACAAAATCGAAACGACTGAAAACAGCCGGCGTTCATTTTTAAAAAAATCGGCATTGGGTGGCGTTGCGTTAGGCGGTGCATTTATGTTTAGTCCAATAGAAGATGTCATTGCACAGTCCACGCAGAAAGTAAATCGTTTTTCGGGTCCTTCGGATCTGCGAATAACAGATATGCGTTATTGCGTTACAACGGTGCTTGGTCGCACAGCGATCATCCGCATCGATACCAACCAGGGAATTTATGGTTTAGGTGAAGTACGCGATGGCGCCGATGAACGCTATGCCCTGTTCATTAAGAGTCGGATACTCGGCGAAAATCCATGCAATGTAGAAATGATTTTTAAGAAGATCCGTCAGTTTGGTGGCCAGGCGAGGCAGGCAGGCGGGGTTTGTGCTGTAGAAATGGCGCTATGGGATATTGTGGGTAAAGCCTATAATGTACCCGCATGGCAATTGCTGGGTGGGAGATATCGCGATAAAATAAGATTATACGCAGACACTCCTGAAGCCGGTTCACCGGAAGAGCAAAAAAAGTTAATGAATTATCGTATCAATGACCAGGGATATACATGGTTGAAGATGGACCTGGGTATTGGCGAGTTGAAAGGCATACCCGGTACATTAGTGAATGAAAAGTTTTGGGAAAATTCACAGGGCAACCTGGCTCAATGGGGTGATCTTAATAATTACATGGCATACGGAAACACTGCTCACCCGTTTACACAAATTCAGATCACGGATAAAGGTCTCGATGAATTGGGCAAACTCGTAGCTAATGTAAGAGGAATGCTGGGATATGATATTCCTCTTTCTACAGATCACTATGGCCATTTTGACCTCAACAACGGCATTCGCCTCGGAAGATCATTGGAAAAATACAGGCTGGCCTGGCTGGAAGACATCGTATCATGGGAATATACGGATCAATGGAAGACGATGTCGGATGCATTGGAAACGCCGTGCCTTACCGGTGAGGATATTTATTTGCTGAAAAATTTCAAACCATTGATAGATGCGCATGCGGTGGATATTGTTCACCCGGACCTTGCATCTTCAGGCGGTTTGCTGGAGACAAAACGAATTGGTGATTATGCTGAAGAACATGGAGTAGCCATGGCCATGCACCAGGCAGGAACGCCGGTTTCATTTATGGCCAATGTTCATTGTGCGGCGGCCACACAGAATTTCCTGGCGCTGGAACATCATTCGATTGACCTGCCCTGGTGGGAAAGCCTGGTAAAGACAACCGATGGGCGACAGTTGATCACTAAAGGTTTTGCCAATATTCCACTTGCAGCCCCGGGATTAGGAATAGAATTGAATGACGAGGCGGTGAAGCAGCATCTTCATGCAAGTGATAAAACTTATTTCGAACCGACGCCACAGTGGAATGAAAAACGTTCTCATGACAGGATATTCAGTTAATTGGTTTTTTCATGGCCAGCAGAACATTTCATGGTTCGTGCTTAACCAATAATTTCACCAAAAGAATTTAACTTCAACTTAGTTTTTTCAATCGGCTCATCAAAAAACCATTTTATGAAATCACGTCGTCATTTTTTGCAGACCATTGCCGCACCACTTGCGGTTCTGCCTTTCCTATCAAAAAAAGATCTGGAAGAAATAACTGATAACAGAAGCAAGCGTTATGATGGCCCCATATTGCGCGTTGCGATCATGGGTCTCGGCAGTTATGGTACCCGTGTCGCCGATGCGATGCAATCCTGTACAAAAGCAAAGCTCGTTGGGGTCATCAGTGGTACCCCATCCAAGATCACGAACTGGCAGGCCAAGTATAACATTCCTGAAAAGAATTGTTACAACTATGAAAATTTTGACAACATAAAAAATAACCCGGACATCGATGCGGTATATATTATTACGCCTAATTCATTACATAAACCTTACGCGATAAGGGTAGCAAAGGCTGGTAAGCATGTGATCAGCGAGAAACCGATGGCCTTGAATGCCAGAGAAGGAGAGGAGATGGTCGCGGCCTGTAAGAAAGCAAATGTGAAACTATTGGTTGGCTACAGGATGCATTTTGAACCTAAGACACTCGAGGTGATACGCATGAGGAAAGATGGGGAGTTCGGTAAAATTTTATTCTTCCAGGGCCTGAGTGGCTTTCGCATCGGCGACCCAACTCAATGGCGATTGAATAAACAACTGGCCGGCGGAGGTTCAATGATGGATATCGGGATCTATTCGGTCAATGGGGCAAGATATATGGTAGGAGAAGAACCTGTTTGGGTAACAGCACAGGAAACAAAAACAGATCCAGTAAAATTTAAGGAAGGAGTCGATCAAACTATCCAGTTTCAGCTTGGATTTCCTTCGGGGGCTGTGGCTTCCTGCCTCTCTACTTATGATATGAACGGCCTGGATAAATTCTACCTCAATGGCGAAAAAGGATTTGCGGAAATGCAACCTTCCACAGGTTATGGACCGATCATGGGACGTACACATAAGGGCGAGCTCACACAACCACATAAGACGCATCAAACCGTGCAGATGGATGAAATGTCTGATATTATTCTTACCGGCAAACAGCCCATTGTGCCTATTGATGGGGAAGAGGCGGTGAAAGATCTGAAGATAATGGATGCGATATTTGAGGCGTGCAGGACGGGAAAGAAGATAACCTTGGAACTGTAGTGAAAGTTTCAGCACCTTATTTCGAGCGCAGCAGTTGAATATGATGCTAGATGCCGTCATTGCGATAAGCGAAGCGACAAAGCAACTCGATACTGGTACCTATGATTTCCAGAGTTTCTTTTTGCACATAGCATCCAGTATCCAGCATCCAGTATCCAGTAATCCGCTGCCCACCACTATCTCCATTGAAACGCAAAATACTCGCACTGTCCCTTACCTGTATTAACAAGATTATGTAATATCATGGATGGCAGGAAGACAATATCTCCGGGGCCGGCGGAATACGTTTTATCTCCAACATGCATGATCACATTCCCTTTCAGGATCAGGATGATCTCTTCTTCTTTATGGGTATGTGGCGCATGACTGTCCAGCCCTTCATTCAATGCCGTGGTATGCATTTCAAATTTGAGCAGTTGCGAAGTAGGTTTGTTAACGAATTCTCTTCTTTGTCCTTTGTCGGTTTTCTTTACGGTGACAGTATCCCAGTTGATCATAAATGACCCTCCATTCTTTTTAGCCCGTTCCAGTTCCATCGGCAACCTTGATTTGTATTTAAGGATATAATATGTTGCCTGTGTATTGCCGGTATTGACGATCCCATGTTCTTCGAGCGGTATTGCATATGCCACACTTCCCGGTCCAAGCGTATTGCTGACACCGTTGATTGTGATCTTTACCTGTCCTTCTTTTACAATGATGAGTTCTTCTTCATCGGCATGGGTATGTGGCGGATGAGGAGCTTTACCCGGCTGAATAGAAGTAGCGTGAACTTCAAAATGGACCAGGGAAGTGGTGCTTCCTTCCATGACCTGTTTCCTTGCTCTCGATTCTTCTACGGTAGTAACCAGGCTGTCCCAATGATACACACCAGGAGGCAATGAGTCTGTTTTTTGTGCAAAAAGGGGAGACACCGTTATTACCATCAGGCAAGTAAGCATTAACCTCATATCATTGTTTTAATAAAGAAAATAGAATATCAGTTTCCAGCTTGCTTTCATCCGGCGTCCAATGACCATAGATCTCTAAAAAGGGAAAATAGAAATCCATATTCCTTTTTGCCAATTCAGCATGCATGCTGTCATATGCGCCTTTCAATTTTGTATAGGGGCCGATATGTTTCCAGCGGACATATTTTGTAAGATTGATCTTTTTCAATTCCATCTTACTGTCAGCAGGAAGTTCCTGTTCCAATTCTACTCCTGTAAACAGGATATCACCCTTTTCATATACCCAATAATTGATGCCTTTATTTTTTATTCCGTTTGATTTTACTTCTTTCCACATGGCATCCATCAACGGTCTTCCCGTTCCTGCATAATCTTTATTTAAAACCCTGGCGGAAAACCCGTGCAGGCTTACGATAAAGGGTTTATCGATTATCTCAAGTGGCATTGATCTACTGGTTTTTTTGTGACAGCTCCAGCGCTTTTGTTGTGGTATAATACTTCGCCAGCATATTGGGTACTTCCCAGGCAGGCATGTTATGATTTTTTAAATACTCCAGGTAATTCTCCGTCACCCTCGCAAAATGCGATTCATGTCCTTCCCTGTACTTGTCCGGGATAATCACTTCCCATCCTTCGTCCACTTCTTTCGATGAGATACCGGGGTATTTTGATTCAAGTGGTTTTAGCAGATCGTTCATCCGCGCTGGTGTGAAATCCGAAGGGTGTTTAGGCAAAATGTATAAAACAGTTTTATATTGCTCTTCAGCGCCCTGCTTTATCATTAAGTCAGCCTTTGTTCCTCTCATGAGCGAATAATGCGTATCGTTTCCACTTTCCGTCTGGTATTTCCATATTACTGTGACTTTGGCATGCACTCCTTTTATTATATAGTTAATCTCGCCATTCGACCATACCTGCAATACTGAATCCCCTTTCCTGTTTTTATCCAGATAAGAAGGAACACTATCCAGTCTCGTGATTGTTTTAAACTGCGTTATAGTAATATTCGTCGGCCATCTTTTGGCTGTCGTCACAGTTATGTCGTTTGCATAGTCGATGGTTTTCTCTGGGAAACATTCCCATTGTACCAGGTCAACCAGGTGGGTTGTGACATCTACAATACCTTCTCCCTGCTGGGATGCATCCATGAACCAGGCCGGTCTTACTACCACATTCCCCGAAATATTTTTATAAAAATTGTGATCGCTTACCATTTCTACTGCCGGGTGATCAACAGTGCCTGTGTCCAACGTGCCAAAGATCTCCGGGATCATAGCCAGTTCGCGTTGCAGTATGGAAGTTATTTCGAAACGTTCGGTCATGATATCATATAATACCAGGTCCTTTTGTTTGGCTGTTTCAAACGCTTTTTTCAAGGTTTCAAATCCTTCGCTATTTATCACCATCGGTTTATCTGCCAATACATTTAATCCCGCTTCCAGCGATCTTGAAATATAATCGGTCTTCTTTTGATTATTCCCCGCCAGCACTACCACGTTCCCTTTTTTCTCCGCGATCATTTTTTCAAAATAATCGTTGCTGCTATAGACTTCTTCTTTCCAGGTAGTAGGATCGTCTTTACGGTTATTGTACCCGTTTACCCTGTCGAGGTGCAATTGCAGGTCATTGCCTGCAGGCGCATAGACATGAACAACACTATCTACATCTTTGTACATGATCTTTTGAACCAGGGCTGCATGAAAATGCCCGGGGTCGAGCGTAATAAGCCTTACCATACCATCATTTGCTTTTGGTTGTTTTATCGTTTCATTGCAGGAGGCCACGAGTGTAACAGCAAAAAGAAAAAGAATTCGGTTGATCATTCAAAAGGTTTTACGCGGTGAAATCATATTTCTTCCTTCGGGGACGGGATAGCATCGCCAATGCTTCCTTATCATTATTGCCGATCGTCTCGTTCACAGGATTCCAATAAATTTTTCTCTTCAGCTTCATAGCGATCTGGTGCAGCAAACATGCGCTGCATGAACGATGGCCAATTTCAATAGGAGCCGACGGTTCCTTTCTGGATTTGACACAATCGAGCCAATTAGCGTGCTGTTCCGAACTATCATATAAATGTATCTCGTTCGGGCCGATCACCGATTGCAATATTTTCGGGTTACTGGCATCGATCGGTTTGATCCCATCCTTGTCGGCGACAGGGTCGCTGTCGGTTACTCTATAATTGCCACGTGTCACCCATATCCATCCCTCGCTTCCTATGAATTTTACACCGGTAGGCAATTCGTTTGAAACGATCATATGCACGCCGTTTGCATATAGGGCTTCCGTTCTGAATATGCCATGTACATCCCATAAGCCCGTGTAGTTCGGATCATCCGTGGGAAATTTTGCGTTGCCCCATATCTCGGTTGGTCCCGACAATTCCATGCCCATTCCCCAATGAGCCGTGTCGATATGATGGGCGCCCCAACCTGTGATCATGCCTGCGCCGAATTGTTCGCATCTCAGCCAACCCGGCCTGCTCGATATTCCCTTCGGCGATGCATCATGGGTATGTACGCGATCCTCGGTATAATATACTTCGGGGGTTGCGCCTAACCATGCATCATAATCAAGTGCGGAGGGAACAGGCATTTGTTGTTTACTGCCACCACCGGGGTCACCGGGCAAGCCAACTTCAACCGTTATCAACTTGCCGATACGTCCATTGCGGACCAGTTCGCAGGCTTTCCTGAATTGCGGCCATGGATCCACCGAACGTTGCTGGCTTCCCATTTGCAAAATGCGACCGCTTTTTTTAACCGCGTTCGCCAATATCCGCCCTTCTTCAATGGTCAACGAGGCCGGCTTTTGTAAATACACGTCCTTTCCGGCATTCACCGCGTGCACACCAACGATCGCATGCTGGTGATCGGGGAGACTGATATGTACCGCATCGATGTCTTTATTGCCTAATAGTTCCTTGTAATCATAGTATACTTTGATGTCCCAATCACCCTTCAGATCGCCATTCAGGTTGGCCGCCTTTACATAGTTCGCTTTTACTGCGGCCGGAGCTCCGTCTGCGCGGTTCCGGTCGAGGTCGCAAACGGCAATGATGCGGGCGCCCGCATAACGTGCAATGCACGTCATATCGTGCGAGGTGGAGATGCGGCCGCAACCGATAGAAGCCACATTGATAAGATTGCTCGGCGCATTTTTTCCAAACACACTGGCTGGTACAATAGAAGGAAAACTCATGGCGATCGAGGTGCCGATTGCCGTTTTCACGGTATTGTTTAAAAACTCGCGACGGGTTTGAGATTGTTTCCTTTTTTTCATCGTGGTGATTTTTATGATGAATAATTTTTTTGCCAGCGACATGAATTCTGCTCATCGTCCCTTGTCCCGCTAAAAAAGCGGGACACTCTTCATCGTTCCGCCCTTTACTCGCCAATATTGCGCACTACAACATTTGCGCTGAAAGCTACACCGTAGATGCGTTGAGCGCTACCGATATTATGTCCCTGTGGGACAATTACGAATCATCCGATTGCGTCGCTACGCTCGCGAAGACGAATTTAGTATGCTGCGTCCAACATCCAGGATCCAGCATCCAGTTGCTTCGTCGCTCACGCTCCTCGCAATGACGGCATCTGGAATCCAGGGCTCTCTACTCACAACTATCGATTATCAACTAACAACTGTAGGCTATCGATTGACTACTATCTCCGCGGGTTTCGCAAAATACTGCCATGAACTTTCTGCCTTCGCCGCGTCCATCTTCCCATTAAACACAACCAACCTGTATTTTAAGGTATAGGTTTTTCCTGGTTCAAGGTTCCAGTCTTTGTCTTTTGTAGGTGCAAAATTGGCGAAGACATCACCTCTTCCTCCGTTGGCTTTTTTATCCCAGATGCGCAAGGGTTCGGGATGATTATAATTATCAGGGTGTGACAACATGATTGCCCCGCCTTCATCATTCCCCGGAAGCTCTCCGTATACAATACACCATCTTGCTTTACTTCCATCTGTACTATCTCTTGTTTTTCCTTCCGAAGTAAGCATTTCAGAATTATCTTTCGTCCAGTATTCAGTAGCCCGCCATCCAAAACCGGCATAACGGTAGGCCACAATGTGGAAAGGACTTGGCGAAGCGCAACTCATCTCCGACGTAAAATCGACAATATAATAATCGCCTTTTTCTTCGGGCTTGTATACCCTTACTGTTTGTATTTCGTTCAATGCGATCTTTTCACCACCACCTTTTTTAAACACCACATGCTCATGCAACGCCTTGAATTCGGAATAAACAGGGCCATCTGTTTTCGATATCAACTTAGCAAAACGCACAGTCCCTTTTTTATCGCCGATATTCCAAAAATCAACAGTATCTCCTTCAAACAATACATGTGTCCACGGATTCCAGATACCATAGTGATGGTGGTGATCGGGTGGTTGTATCCTTGTGAGCTCCTGGCCGTGCGGAGTAAACAAAGGATGAATAAATCCACTTTTTGCAAATGCAGTATCGATCCCGGCCGGCGGATAAGTTTTTTTATACACATAACGCAACAGCTTTTCCTTTCCTGATACAATGGTTAAAGCGCCATCTTTATCCTCTGCTTTGATTTCTGCGGCGTCCGCTTTGTACAGCCCGTCTTTGACCAGTTCAAAATGCAGGACCTTTTCGTCAGTCTTTTTATTTTTTCTCGCGATGATAAACGACAGCGTATTTTTTTCGTTATCAACTTGTGAGGGCACAAATAGCTTTTTCCTGTCCAGGTTTTTTACAAGAGAAAATTTAGTGCCCGAGGGGATATGAAACGGTGTAAGATCAATTGTCACCGGTACATCGATCCCATTTGCCTCTTTTGAAAGATCGATGTCAAACTTTGCAATGGTCTGCGCTATTCCTGGAATTGAACTCATAATAAAAGATAGTATTATCAGGGCATTGTTTTTCATAATTTGTTTTTTAGGTAGCACCATTTTGATTCACGCAATCCCGCTATTGAGCGGGCAAGGGCGCAACGCATCTGCGGTCGTAATAAGCTCGTTGCGTCGCTGCGTCATAGCGTGAGATTTTTAATTGATCACTATATAACCTTTCACAATATTACTGGTTGTTTTGTTCTTCTCATCCGGCTGTCCACCACCTACAGTGATCATTCTTTTGCCTTTGATCTCTTTGAGCGACCCATTATCATCAACTATCGAGAGGTCGGCCGGCGCCAGTTGAAACTGTACGATCCTGCTTTCACCTGCCTTGAGAAAAATCCGTTTAAAACCTTTCAGAGCTTTTAGTGGTGCCTTGATTGTTTTGTTCTCATTGCTAATATAAAGTTGCACTACCTCTTCCCCATCCCTGCTACCGGAGTTTTTAACTCGTACGCTTACCGTGACTTTTTTTCCGGCTGTGGTACCAACAGGTACTTTTAACTGGTCATAAACAAAACTTGTATAGCTCAGCCCATAACCAAAGCCATACAAGGGGTCGCCTTTGAAATAACGATAAGTCCTGTTTTCCATGGAATAACTACCGAATGCCGGTAGATCGCTATCATTTTTATAAAACGTGACCGGCAATCTTCCGGCAGGGTTATAATCACCAAATAATACATCGGCCAGAGCCGTACCTGCCGACTGGCCACCATACCAGGCATTGACAATAGCGGGAATGTTTTCCGATTCCCAGGGAGTAGCGATGGCGCTCCCGGTCATCATAACAAATACGACCGGTTTACCTGTCGCCTTCAGCGCTTTTAATAATTCTGTTTGAACAGCGGGCAATAAAATGCTGGTACGATCACCACCATTGAATCCAGGGTAATCTACCCTCATTTCTTCTCCTTCGAGTTGTGGCGAAATACCACCGGCAAATATGATCACATCAGCGCTCCTGATGCGATCGACCAATGCTGTAAAATTGGTCCGTTCAAAATTCCCTGCTCTTAATCTGACATTGCCCTTGCCTTCTCCCTGCCAGTACTCCATCACCAGCTTATACACAGAATCTTTTATAGTTGGTAACTTATAGGTCCTGGCTCCCCAGCGATTCCTTTGCCAGGCATTCAGCACTTCTTTATCATTCACCAGGAACCGGTATCCATCATCTGCTTCCACTTCGAATGTAATATCCCCGGTTTTTGTTGCAGTGAAATTGGTCGTATATCTCGCCGAAAAATTATTAGCACGGATATCTCCGATTACTCCTTCCCCTTCCTGCCATGAATTATCCAGCCTGCTTTCAGTTCTTGTTGCCTCTGGATCGCCTTTCAGATCTTTATTATTAAAATATTCCGCTTTAAATCCCTGTTTTCCTTCAAACGAATACTGGCTGCTGACATCGGCATAAGCAAGCAAGGTATCATTGGTAAAATTGATTGCTCTTTCATAAACGATCTCTGCACCCGGAACCTTGTCCTTTATTCCCTGTAATGCAGTAACGATATTTGAGGGAATGCCGTTATAATTTCCCAAAACAGAAATACTATTATCAGCATTAGGACCAAGTACAGCGATCTTTTTTATGTTTTTGCTCAATGGCAGGGTATTGTTTTCATTTCTCAGCAGTACGATCGATTGTCTCGCCATTTTTAATGAATGAGCCTTATGTTCCGGGCTTTCGAGAACAGATGCCGGGGTTTGTGCATATTTCACCATGGACACCGGATCAAACATCCCTAATCGAAGACGGATCATGAATAATCTCCGCAATGAAATATCCAGTTGCTCTTCCCTGATCAATCCATTTTTCACGGCATCAACCAGGGTCTTGTAAACTGTTTGCCCACATTCCACATCTGTCCCATGCATTACGGCATCAACGGCGGAACTCGTGGCGTCTTTATGGGTTTTGTGATACCTGAAAAAATCATCTATTGCCCAGCAATCGCTGGTGACATAACCGGTAAACTTCCATTGCTTGCGTAAAATATCATTCATTAAAAGGTCATTCCCGCAGCAGGGTTGAGTGTTAACCGCATTATAGGCGCACATCACGCCAGCTACGTTTGCTTTTGTAACCAGTTCCCTGAATGCAGGGAGGTAGGTATCCCAAAGATCATAGGTTGACGGATTGAAATTATCGACATGGCGGGAGGGTTCAGGACCGCTATGTACGGCAAAATGTTTGGCGCATGCTGCGGCTTTCAGGTATTTGGGATCATTACCTTGTAGTCCCCTGACAAATGCGCGGGCAAGCATAGCTGTCAGGAAGGGATCTTCTCCATATGTTTCCTGCCCACGTCCCCAGCGCGGATCACGAAATATATTGATGTTCGGCGTCCAGTAGGTCAGGCCGAGATAGCGTTCGCCTGTCCTGTTTGTTTCTATTGCTTTATTATGAATGGCTCTGCCTTCAAGTGCAGAATAATCGGCCATTGTCGCCAGCGAATTGGTATCCCAGGTGGCCGCCATAGCAATCGCCTGCGGGTAAACGGTTACGCGGAAAGGTGTCCTCGCCACGCCATGTAGTACTTCATTCCACCAGTCGTAAGCGGGAATGCCCAGCCGCGGAATTGCAGGCGCCGCATTCAACATTTGCGCAACCTTTTCCTCAAGGGTAAGCCGGCTTACAATATCTTTTGCTCTTTGTTCAAACGGCAGCTTCGTATCCCAGAACGGGATGTTTTCTTTAGCCGTTTGAGCATGGCTGCTGATTGAAACGACCAAAGCAGTAATTGCTAAAAGAGATTGATGAACAATTTTCATTATTTCGATTTTTTTTATTTAAATGTCGAGTGATGGCGTTTCTCCAATACCCTCTCAATGCTTCGTCCTTCAACCTCACCCTGACCCCTTCTCCAAAGTGTAGGATGCATCCAGCATCCAGTTGATTCGACCTCACCTTCCGGCTCCCTCTCCAACGGAGAGGGAGTGTAGGTAGCATCCAATGGTGTCGCTACGCTCGCAATGACGGCATTCACTATCGACACCGGGCTCCAGACTCAGTACTCCAGACTATCGACTATTCCTGGCCTGCCAATTTCTAACATACTCCGCTACTGTGATCATCGGCGCGATCATGATATCTTTTTCATTCTTTTTTAAATATCGTAGGAACTCGCGATGCGCCGGTATTTCTACATTCAATGCATTTCCGCCGCCTACACCATGAAAAAGGATGACCAGCAATGAATTTGTTTCCATTGCTTTCTTTACCCATTCGATCATCTGTGCGGCGGTCTGACCGTTTACCATGTAACAGTCTACATTGTACAGGTCAATTTCATTGATCTTGTGCATCTGGTTCCTTACTGCTCTTGCAGCCACAAAATCATTTTTCATCGCAGAGATAAATGATGAATCGCCGATCTTCATATCGCCGCAGGTAAAAGCAAAAGTTCTTTTTGTCTTTCCGTCCAGCGCCTGCAGGAACACGTTAGTCATTCTCGTTTCATCGATCATTCTTTGCACCGTATAATTATTCATGTCATATTCAGGTCTCACCCATTCTCTTCCCTTACCGCCGATACACGGATGGTATAAAGTATGATTGCCGAGCTCATAACCTCGTGTAGCCAGTTTCCTCCATTCGTTCATTCTCGTCTGCATTGAACTGGAAAAAGCAGTGATATAGAATGTCGCTTTTAATCCCAGCGAATCCAATACCGGGATAGCGTTGTCCAAATGCTGGTCGATCGCATCATCATAAGTTAATACAACGGCGCATTTCTTTCCCTGCCAGGGCTTGAGTTGGGCAGAAGCGCATGCCATGAAGACGAGACTGACCACTAAAGCAACAAAACTCTTTTTCATATTGGAATATTTGCCGGCATCACTGTGCCGCAGTTCTTTCATATTTCAACAACCTGCTGGCCCAGGGAATAAAGAATTTAAAATTCGGAGCATCGGTATGACCGCCATCATGCTGTCGCCAGGCCAGTTCTCCGCCCAGCATATCGGTAAGCATGGGTGGCATCTTTTCAGTTTTATAGTCGTTAGAAACACCGATATCTCTTGCTCCTACCAGTTTAAATGCAGAACCTGCAGCTACAGTCGCCATCCAGCTTCCTTGCTGATCCAGCCATTTAGCATCTCCTTTTTCTGGAATGCCATAGCTAATGAAGGTAAGACGTGGTGCACAAAGGGCGATCAGTTCATGCGAGTCAACTGGCATATCACATCCTGTTTTTTTACCAAATGATGATTCCTCTGTTCCATACTTGAGATAGTTGCCAGCCATCCAGTGATACTCCCCGCTACCAGTAAGACTCTCCACTGCTTCACCAAATACGCGGCGATGCAAAGTGGCGCCTCCTTTACCGGAAGATCCAATCAATCCAACTGCGAATCGTGGTTCGAATGCCAGCGTCACCAATGCAGCTTTACCGTAACGAGATACTCCTTCGATACCAACCTGTTTTGCATTGACCAAAGGATCCGTTTCGAGGTAATCTAGTCCACGCGCAGCTCCCCAGGCCCATGCACGCAATGATCCCCAGTCATCGGGTTTGCGCGGTTGTCCTTTGTTGACAAGACCGATTATCCCTCTTGTGAGTCCTGCTCCATTGTCAGCCTGGATGCTGTTGGTCTCGATAGTTACATAACCCCAACCTGCAGCCAATAATTGTTCAGTCGGTGGTGGGTCGCCCGGAGGTGGTGGGGCAAAAAAATTCGGGGCGGGTAACCTGGTAATGGGAGAATAAGCGGGGTATTTATCAAAAATGTCTTTCAGGGATGGATCAGTTTTGATCATCATTTCTTTGAAAGCTGCATTTATTTTTTCCATTTCATCCGGTGAAGGCTGCGCAGGTGCAGGAAAACCTGGCCTACCGCTGAACATCATTAATACGGGTACCGGGCCCTTTACATTCACAGGCACTACCAGCATCATGTTGATGTCTACATTGATCAACGGGTATTCACTGTTATCTACATGTCCGACCAAAAGTTTTGCGATGACAGGAGTACGACCGACAAATTCCCTGTCAACGACCTTCACGGTCCAGGTTACTTTCGGGATATTCTTTGGAAGACGCCCATACACTTCCCTTTCAAATTCTTCTACGATTTCTGGACGGCGTTGCTTCCACCACATATCGGCAGTTGTAACTTTTCGACCATTTCTTACGGTAAGGATATCCGGTAATTCCGGGCAGGGATTGGCTATTGACTCGTCATAGTTGGCGTGATTGGGCGCCGACTCGTTTCCACTTGGACCCGGCCTTAGTTTCTTAATACCTAATTGCTGCATCATGTTGTCATGATCCTGTTGCGCAGTAAAGATCACAGGCTTGAGATATTTGCTGCTGTCAATCGGCGCCGGTTGCGCGAATGCACTACCGGTAAGAGCAAATACTAGTAAGAAAAGTGTGAGCTTATTCATATTACTTATTTAATAATTCTTCTCAGCAGTGACTGGCCACAGAGCATGCGCAAAGAACCGCAGAGCTTTTCTTCATTAATATCTTTCTCCGTGGTCCTCTGTGTGCCCTCCGCGGCTCTCTGTGGGCTATATTAGCTACCTACTGAGTAATTTGTTCATTTTTATTTTATTTCCAGCACCACAACGGAAAATGCCGGAAGTTTTACAACTAATTTATTCCCATTCAATACGGCGCCTGTGAATGCAACCGGTTTTATTTTTCCCGGGTTGTCAAACGTATTATGATCCTGCAATTTGCCGGATTGGAGTATACGGCCAGAAACTGAACTGGTAGCGAGGCCGCCAAGATCTATGTTTATCTCTTGTTCACTATGTGCATCGATATTTACCAGTGAAATATGTATGATCCCATTTTTGTCTTTTGAAGCAGAGGCAGAAATTGCTTTCAATTTCCTTTCACCAAGTGTATAGTCATTGCTGGTGATAGTAAGCGGCAATAGCAATGCATCCTGGTGAACATTGTACATTTCCATTACATGATACGTGGGAGTAAGTACCATTTTTTCCTTATTCGTCAATATTACTGCCTGCAATACATTGATGCATTGAGCAAGGTTAGCCATTCGTACCCGGTCGCAATGATTGTTGAAGATATTTAGAGTTAAACCCGCCAGCACTGCGTCCCGCATAGTGTTTTGCTGGTATAAAAAAGCGCCGTTGGTGCCGGGCTCTGTATCGTACCATCCCCCCCATTCATCTACTACGAGCGCCAGTTTTTTTTGCGGATCATATTTATCCATTACTTCGCCATTGCCGGAAATCATTCGCTCCATCCGGTATGCCTGTTCCATCGTGGCGAAGTATTCATTTTCTGTAAAATTCGTAGCTGAGCCTTTTTTGCTCCAGTTGATCACGGAATAATGATGAATGGAAACGCCATCGATCAGTTTACGTGGAATATCACGCATCAACGCTTCCGTCCATTTAAAATCTTCGGTGCCAGGCCCAACTGCTATGCGAAATAAACCTTCCGTATTGCTGTAGCTCGTCATGAAGGTGGAATAACGCCTGTACAGATCGATATAATAATCGACGGTCATATGGCCACCGCAATCCCATGATTCATTGCCGACACCCCAGTATTTCACATGCCAGGGCTTTGTTCTTCCACTTTGTTGCCGGAGGTCAGTTAAATAGCCGCTACCATTGGCGTGGTTGCAATATTGTACCCATTCAGCCGCTTCCTGCACGGTGCCTCCTCCCATATTTACGGCGAGATAGGGCTCCGCATTTATCATTTCACAGAACTGCAGGAATTCGTTCGTTCCAAAACTATTGTCTTCTCTTACATTCCCCCAGGACACATTTTCAATTGGTTTTCTTTTGCTCTTCGGACCTATAGCATCTTTCCAATGATAGTTATCGGCAAAACAGCCGCCCGGCCATCGCAGTACGGGAATCTTCAGTTTCTTTAATGCTTCCACCACATCCAGGCGAATACCATTTTTGTTCGGAATAGTCTTATTCCCTTCACCTACATAAATACCTCCATATACACCACTGCCCAGATGTTCGGCAAAATGGCCATAAATGTTTTTGTTGATAGTGTCCTTCGCCTTCGAAGGCTGGAGTACAATATTATTATTCTGTCCACGCAAGGCAATGCTTGCAAACATGACTGCAGGAATAAGAATGAAATGCCAATTTTTCATTTTCGCTATATATTTTTTTAACCTTCTGTAATCGTATTCTCACGTCCTGCCTACCGGCAGGCAGGCTCACGTCTATTTGTCTGTTCTAAACGGTGAAGCCGGTAACCCTTCCTTATTAAATAAATTGGCTCCATCCGGATTATCAGCCCAGGCATAACGAACATACATGGGATTCGGCACCCCCTCGTTCCAAACAACCACTTTATCACCTTCTATTTTTGCTTTAGCCCACACGAACTTTTTGTCAGCCCCTGCAATAGCGAATTGATTTAATTCCTCCCCATCGTTAGTGACCAGGCCGCTGCCGGTATTGGTGAAACTGATCACTATCTTGCTTCCATCGGTCACAGCAGATTGAAAGAGCGGACCTGAGAAGACAATGTCCTTTTCGCCATAAACCATCTTTTCAGCAATCAACGCCAAACGATCACCCACAGCTTTTTTATTGTCAGGATGAATATCGTTCCATTCACCAAGATCAATGGCTACTGCCATTCCTGTATTCGGAACAGACAAAGATTTTAGTTGCGATTCTCTCAATGCTGCCCATTGGCTTTCCGAAGGCAGGTAATTCATATCCATAAAACCAGGGAGCTGCACATATAAAAAAGGGAGATCACCCTGTTTCCATTTGTTCCTCCAGTCAGTAATCTGCGCAGGCTGAAGCTTCGCATATTCTGCGGCCCTGCCTGTATTGGCTTCCCCCTGATACCACAGGAAACCTTTAATAGTATAATTGATCAGCGGGGCGATCATTGCATTGTACAGGGCAGCTGGTTCATTTTGTGCATTGATCCCAAATCCCCCGCCGCCACCATTTCTTGGTTCAAACACTTCACCCACCTTATATTGCCAGTAGCCTTTGAGATCTATCGTATCAGAACCTGCGAATATATAATATGGTTTGTCGGGGACAAATCCGCCTTTGCCAAAGTTGTTGGTCACTTTTATCACAAAAAGGTTTTTACCTGTTCTCAACAGGCCTGCCGGTATAATATATCTTCTTTGCGGGTATTGATAAGTGGTATTGCCCACCTGCTTGCCATTTATATATAGTACATCTGCGTCAACAATTCTCCCGAGAAAAACTCTTGCCGGTTTACCATCCATAGATGCGGGCAACTCAATTTCTTTTCGATACCAGACGACCCCGTTCAGATCCCTGATGCCCTGGTCTTCCCAATAACCAGGTATATTAATTGTATGCCATCCACTTGCCGGAACATACCTTGGATCGTACCATGGGAGTGATCCTGTCAATCCTTTGTCTCTCTGTTGCGGAGGCATTCGGTTACCATTACCGGAAAATGCTCTCCGGCTGAGACCATTGACATAAGCTGTGTCCTTGTTTTTCTGAATGGTTGCCTGCAAAAGGGGAAATTCTTTTAGTCCTTCTTCACTGGTCCACGCCTCGATAGGAGTGCCGCCGACGCTGGAATTGATCAGGCCAATAGGCACATGATATTTTTCATAGATATTCCTGGCAAAAAAATAAGCTATTGCCGAGAAAGGTCTTACCTCATCGCCAACCGCCGGCTTCCAATAACCTGTTGGCAGATCATCCTGCGGTCCCTGCAGGCTTGTAAGCGTCGGTATCCAAAAATGCCTTATCTGCGGATAGTTTGCTTCAGCGATGTCCTTTGCATAGGTGACATCGTGAATATTCATCTGGTGCACCATATTGGACTGACCCGAGCAGACCCAAACGTCCCCGACCAGAATATCCTTTAGAGTTATTTTGTTACTGCCAATGATGTCCATTGTGAATGGCCCGCCTGCTTTTTGCGATGGTAACACAATCAGCCATTTGCCATCCGCGCCTGTTTTTGTCTTATAGGTTTTGCCATTAAATTTTATATCAACCTTTTCACCTTTGGCGGCCCAGCCCCAGATATTCAATTTTGTGTCGCGTTGCAGTACCATGCTGTCCCGAATTAGACGCGGTAGTTTGACTTGTGCTGTTGATGAGATAAATAAGACCAATACTGCCAATAGTGTAATAAACGCTTTCATGCTCTTGAAAAATTATTTATACGGGTTGATCGTTTGAATCGTGCCGTCATTGTTATGCCTGAGTTCAGTTACTTTTACAGACCTTAAATGGGTTACTCCCCTGGATAAACTGGAATCATGATAAAACAGCCACCATTTATTATTAAACTCGACGATTGAATGATGATTGGTCCATCCGACAACGGGATTTAATACAATTCCCCTATATGTAAATGGCCCGTAGGGATTATCACCCGTCGCATAACAAATGAGATGCGTGTCTCCTGTGGAATAGGAGAAATAATATCGGCCATTGTATTTATGCATCCAGGAGGCTTCAAAAAATCGGCGCTCATTATCGCCGGCAACCAGTGCCTTACCATTTTCGTCGATTATCTCTACATCTTTTGGCGCCTCTGCGAATTCAAGCAGGTCATCGGTAAGCTTCGCCATCTTCGGGCACAAAGCAGGTTCTTCCCCTGTTGGTAAATGAACGAGCGGACCCTCACCAGCCGCCACGAAGTTTCCTGTTCTCCAGCGTTGCAACTGGCCGCCCCAAATTCCACCGAAATACATATAATAGCTGCCGTCATCATCCGCGAATACAGCGGGGTCTATCGAGAAACTGTTTTTTATCGCCTGGGGCTGTGCGGTAAAAGGTCCGCCAGGTGATTTAGCCGTGGCTACACCAATGCGGAAAATACCTTGATGGTCTTTTGCGGGAAAGAATAAATAGTATATCCCATTCTTATAAGCGGCATCAGGCGCCCACATTTGCTTTTGCGCCCACGGCACATCTTCGATATGAAGCGCCACACCCTGGTCGATTGCCTTTCCATCCGGGCTGTCCATTGACAATACATGGTAGTCCTCCATTGCAAAATGACTCCCCAGATCATCGAAAGGAATGCCTGCTTCTATATCATGCGAGGGATAGATATAAATTTTTCCATTGAATACATGCGCGGATGGATCGGCCGTATAGATATGTTCTACAAGTGGCTGGGATATCGACTTCCGGTTAAGCTCATCAAAATCAATATCAACTATACTGTCCTCAGGCATATGAGTTCGATTTATTATTTATTTAATTGAATGATTTTTCAGGTTCCTATGCAAGTTTTAGCCTCCTTTGTTTCAGATCGCCTTCAATGGTTGTCTCCATTGTCTTATTTATTTTATACCCAAACAACAATGCGGCTCCCATGATAAAAATCAGCCCGGGATAAATGCTTACCGACATCCTGATCCCATTGATCGCTGCTGTTGTCTGTTCAGGGGCATCAGGAACATATCCGTACTTGCTTAACAGGAAAGCCCCCAGGCCGCCGCCAAGGCTTAGCCCAACTTTCAACCCGAATATCATAGCCGAAAAAATAATAGCTGTTGCCCGCCGGTTGTTCTTCCATTCGCTGTAATCGGCTACGTCGGCAATCATAGCCCAGAGGATCGGGATAGTAATTCCATAAAAGAAACCATGGAATATATGGGTGAGTATTACCAGGCCGACTGAATCGGGTGAATAGAAATAAAACATCATCAGGCATAAGGCAGAAATACAGAGAAAAATGCCGAAAATATTCCGTTTGCCAAACCTGTCCGCCAGCGGTTTGCTGAACATGATCCCAATGATCATGAAAATAATACTGCCTGCATTGAATAAACTATTGGCGGAAGATGGCGGATCCTGTGGCCATTCAAAATTTCCAAATCCGATGCCATGAAGTACGCTGTTAAGGCCATTGATGAATTTATTAAAGCCGATATTTTCCAGGAACTGCGCCTCTGCATTTTGATTTAAATAATATTTGAAAAAATAAATGTTCATGCCTCCTTTCAGCGCCAGTGTGATAAATACCATAATAGTAAGGAATAACATGATGATCCACGGTTTGTTCCTCGACAAATCCCTTAGGTCATCTTTTACAGGAATTTTTTGTTCTATCACAGGTTTTACTCTTTCTCTTGTTGTCAAAAATGTTATGATAAAACATATTACGCCTACGATCGCAAAAACAAACATTACTTTTTCAAAGCCTTTTTGTTTGTCGCCATGACCAACAGATAATGCCAGCGGAAGCAGCAGCGACTGGATAATGAATTGAGCCACCATCACGGCCACAAACCGGTACGATGAGAGACTGTTTCTTTCTTTCATATCGCCGGTTAGCACACCGCTCAGCGCAGAATAGGGAAGATTGTTGGCGGAATAAGTAATGACTAACAGGAAATAGGTGATTGCAGCATAGACGATCTTTCCTGTTTCAGTAAAGCCCGGGGTGCTGAATGCAAGGAGTGATATTATGCCAAATGGAACAGCCGTCCATAGTATCCATGGCCTGTATTTTCCCCAACGTGTATTAGTACGGTCGGCGACAATACCCATGATAACATTAAAGAAAGCCCCGACAAAGCCAAAGAACGTTATGATGAAGCTGGCAGTGCCTGCAGGTATCCGGTAAACATCCGTATAAAAAAATGCCAGGAAGGTCACTAATGTCTGGAAAATAAGATTTGCCGCAAGATCGCCCAGGCTATAGCCTATTTTTTCAATGACTGATAATTTTTGGTTGCTTGTGTTCATACCTGTTTGGTGTTTATAATTGTTTTAGGCTCAATTGTCTTTTTTGCCGGCTTTGGTTGTTTTCGTTTCAATCACACTGTAGAAAGCTTGCTTGGGTTTAAATTCCCGGTCGAATAATAAAGGATAGTTTGTTCTGCCCTGGATAGGCCAGTTGTTGAGCCATGACTGGCCGTCGTTTACTCCCCAGAAAGTGACCCGCCCTATTTTGCCTTTGTATTTTAAAAAGAGCGTGAACAGGTCCTTGTATCCTTTATTCAGTTTTGACTGGATGGAATCAGGCAACCCGGTTGGATAAGGATTCATCTTTGCATTGTATTCCGCTTTTTTGTTTACGTCGGCCGCATCAGAATCCCAGGGGTTGGGCAATACACCGAGATCGAGTTCGGTAAACATTACTTTAATGCCCAGCGCTGAAAATTCGCGGATGCTTTCTTCGATATCCTTCAGGGATATGTTATAAGCCCGCCAGTGTCCCTGGATGCCCACTCCGTCAATACGAACTCCGGCCGCCTGTATTTTTTTTATCAGTGCAATTGCACCTGCTCTTTTGCGGGGCTGCTCAATATTATAGTCGTTATAATAGAGTTCGGAATGAGGACTCGCTTTTTGAGCCAGGCGGAAGGCTTCTACAATATAATCCTCGCCAAGCTTTTGAAGAAAAATTGATTTGCGGAGGCTTCCGTCTTCCTCCAGTGCTTCGTTCACTACGTCCCAGGAAAAAACTTTCCCATCGTAGTGTGCGGCAACAGTGTTGATATGATTGGTAAAAAACTGTTTAATAGAATCTGCGTCTTTTATATTGCGGACAAAAGCCGGTAGCTGGCTATGCCATATGAGAGTATGCGCATTCACTTTCATATTATTCTTTTGCGCATATGCCACGAGTTTGTCACCCATCTCAAAATTATATTTATCCCATTGCGGGTGTATGACTTCCGCTTTCATGATATTTTCAGGCGTAACGGCATTGAATTGCAGTGGTATCAATGCAGCCGCTTTTGGGTCTCTTTCCTCTATTTGCGGCACATTCAGGGCCGTGCCGATAAGAAAATCGTTTCTAAATGTTTCCCTGAGAGAAGGGGTTCCGGCACCGGGGCTGTTTTGTTGCGCTCCCGTACAGGCAGATAATAACAAACCGAGTGTGCCCGCAAACAAAGAATAGAAGTTTTTATTCAGCATTTTTTTATTTTTTATTGTTAGTGGTGATCGTTTCAGGAGGACCCAAATAGCTTGGCTTTAGGCCGCCAAGATCCAGCACCATCTTCTGTAGCACCACACAAGGATCGACCATCCAGTATTTGATAATATGTTTTCCCGCTTTCGAGATTTGATGGTTGGTAGATTTGACAATAATGTTATTGGAGACCCAGTTATTCCAGATTCCCGCGCCGGTATTCCTGTCCTCGCTATTGATGCTAATTATTTGTGGCGCTTCATCGTCAATTGAGACAGCATACTGCAATCCTTTTTCCGTATTAAAAAAATTAAGTGTAGGAGAGAAGTACGCATTTAGTTTCACATTGCCCGTGTGGCTGACATATATTTCATATTCCAGCCGGGATGAATTGGCACCAGGAACTTGTTCACCGGCCGTAACAGGCATCGTTGTCACTGAAGATCCTGTTTTGCCGAGGTCTGGCAGCACTTTCCAGGTTATGCCATTTGCATTGATGGCTTTGGTGTAGTGATTGGCATCAACGGATACATAGCCTTCCTCTTCATAAAATATATTTCCCTTTAGCCCGCCAGGAATGATCGTTCTGCCGACATCCGGAAAACCTGCATTGGGTTTGGCGACAACGGAATCTTTTGGCACATATTTCACTTCGGGCATTCTCTGCCTGTTTGGCTGTTGCCAATAAGTATAGCCAATGTGTGTCTGATCCATCATATGGTTCCATTTACCACCGGCGATGGAATTGTATTCGGCGCTGATCACCGAGTCTTCACGATAGAATTGTTTCACTTTGTCTGCATAGTCGTTGGCAACCGCCCATTTATAACCATATGCCTCTTTATTAAGTGCGACGTTTGTGTACATGTTTTGTAAATTGGCGCAGGCTTTCACCGGGTGCAACACCAGCTCGAAATAAGCATCCTTGTATTCCTGCCGCAGGTCGTTGTTTATCTTTTCCGCTTTGGCCAAAAGTTCATTCCAATCGTCAGTTACTCTTTTTGCTTCATCATAGTTTTGAAGGCTGTAGGTGTTCGCGTCCAGCAATTCCGGTTTGCGCCTTCCGTTGTATTTTGTGTATTTGGAAATGATCTCTCCAATCTCCTTTGCATGTTTGCTTCCAAACTGTTCTGTCGCCCATTGCTCCGTATATTTTTGCAAATCGTCCGCACCTATCTTGTCAGGATTCCATGCATAATCCAGCCAGAACGAAATCGGGAATTCCATCGGTTTCAGATCGCCAACATTCACGATCCATATCTGGCGAACACCATATTCGTAAGCAAGATGCATTTGTTCCCATACTCGCGGGATGGGATTTGTGTTTAACCATTTATAATTTCTGGGTCCACCCACGTAATCGAAATGATAATAGATGCCATAACCGCCAGCCCTGGGCTTTTCACCCAGCTTTGGAAGTTTCCGGATATTTCCCCAGTTATCATCACATAATAATAATGTAACATCGTCCGGCACTCTCATCCCTTTATCGTAATAGTCCTGCACTTCCTTGTAAAGAGCCCATAGCTGGGGCGTTTGAGATGCAGATTTCCCGGTAACTTCTTCAAGGATCTGTCGCTGGTCTTTTACAATTCTTTCGAGCAAAGCGGTAGCGGTACCCTGGGTCATGGGTTTATCACCGTCCCCACGCATGCCAACAGTGACAATACTTTCATGTGATCCCATATTCTGAATGCCTTTTTTCCAAAATTCTTTCAATGTCACTTCGTTGCTATCATAGTCCCATTTTCCCTTACCATATCTTTTCCATTCCTGCTGTGCTCTCAACATCGGTTCGTGGTGTGACGTACCCATTACGATTCCATATTTGTCAGCAAGTATTGGATTTAGTGTATCATCGTCGTTAAATGCGTTGCCCCACATAGCCGGCCATAGATAATTTCCTTTTAGCCGCAGCAGTAGCTCAAACATTTTTTCGTACACGAGGTGATTGACCCCACCGAATTTTTCTTTCGTCCACCCGGAAAAAGCCGGCGCCTCATCATTGATAAAAATGCCGCGGTATTTTACTTTGGGGGCATCGCTGATCGTAGTGCCATTTTTCACATATAATGCAGTTTTCTTTTTTACCGGTACATCGGCCCACCAATACCAGGGCGATACACCCATTTGCCTGGAAAGTTCCAATGTACCATAGGCCACCCCTCTCTTATTTCCGCCTGTTATCACAATTGCATTGGAGATTCCTTTGAATGGATTGGTAACCGTTTGCACCAGGTAGGCATCCCATTTGTTTTTTATCTTATCAACATTTAATTTTTTCTGCCTGATTAGTTGTTGAATTAACGCCGAGTGTTCTATGGTCCCGATGACGACTATAGTTTTTTCCTGGGACGGTAAAGAATTCATTACACGGAGTTTTTTTCCTGTCACCATTTCCACGTCCTGCTGCATCCACGATGCTGAAAGCCTCGCCAGGTCAAGATCCGAAGCGTCGTAACATATAGTGGCTTTATAATTGGCAGAAGCGATTTCTAATGAGCCGGGCTGTCGCATGTCGCTGATCACTTGTTGAGCGCTAAGCGAAACCATTGCACAGATCGCTGGTAGTAACAGCAATACTTTTACCTTGTACATCGTAGCGGGTTTAAGATGTCTTAAATAAATTATCAGCAGTAAGTATACAGGCAAAATGTCTTTCGACAGGATA
>Ga0066652_100000164_pt1 | contig 35987 bp, 24 predicted proteins | sample GraSoiAngelo_101_FD_71413 | JGI IMG/M metagenome (GOLD analysis project Ga0066652, IMG submission 71413) | Grasslands soil microbial communities from the Angelo Coastal Reserve, California, USA - 14_0903_02_30cm | ecosystem: Environmental > Terrestrial > Soil > Grasslands | place: USA... | reverse complement strand
TATATGGTGAAGAATCCGAAATTTGTATATTATGAGTCTTCGCGTAGCCATTTTTGATGATAACCGGAACATCAGGGAAAGTATTGAAATGCTGCTTTCCACGACAGGTGATATCGAAGTGGTCGGCTCATTTCACGATGTGATCTTTTGCATAGAAGATATAAAAAGCTCCAGGCCGGACATCGTCCTGATGGATATCGAGATGCCGGGTAAAACGGGAATCGATGCGGTAAAAGAGATCAAGAAGGAATTCCCGCATGTACTGGTGATGATGCAAACGGTTTTTGAAGACGACGAGCGGGTATTTGATTCTATTTGTGCGGGCGCTTCAGGTTATATTTTAAAAAATCATATCAATACAAAACTGATCGACTCGATCAGCGAATTGCAGTATGGCGGATCGCCCATGTCTCCCTCTATTGCAAGAAAAGTATTGAGTAAGCTCCAGCAAATACCCCAAGCAATCAAACCCGAACAGGCCCCGGACTATCATCTGACACCAAGAGAAAAAGAAGTCCTGTCGTGCATCGTCAATGGGCTTGCTTACAAAATGATCGCTTCCCAGTTAAATATAAGTTATGAGACGGTCCGCAGCCATGTAAAAAAAATCTACGAGAAGCTGCACGTAGCGTCGTTAACTGAAGCCGTTGCTAAAGCAATCAACCAGCGAATTGTGTAGTTTACTGGTTTATTGGTTTATTAGTTGATTAGTTTCCTAATTTCGGGATGCTTCTTACACTATTTAACCAATTAACTGGTTAACTAATTAGCAAATCAACTAACCAATCAAAATGGCGAAAGTATTTATTGAAAACCGTGAAGTACCCTGGGAAGTGATAGAACCGGGGTTAAGAAGAAAGATCATGACCTGGGATGAGAGGCTAATGCTGGTAAAAGTTGAGTTCGAAAAAGGGGCGATTGGCACTCCCCACAAACATTCTCATACCCAGATCACACATGTAGAATCCGGGATTTTCGACGTAGAGATCGGCAACGAACGCAAAATACTCACGACTGGTGATGCTTTTTATGTCCCGCCCAACATAGTGCATGGAGTCGTCTGTCATGAAGCCGGCACTTTGGTCGATATATTCAGCCCAATGCGGGAAGATTTTATAAAGAAGCAATCGTAGCATGCCTGTCCTGTCGCACATACTCGAGCATAAGATCATTGCGATCCTTCGTGGGGCCGATCCTTCCGATGTTTTGAAAATTGCATCTGCTTTGTACGATGGGGGCGTCAGGGTACTGGAAGTTACATTCAATTCACCGCGTGCAATGGAAATTGTGCATGAGCTGGCAGTAAAGAAAGGGGACCAAATGCTGGTCGGCATGGGAACAGTATTGGATGCCACTACAGCGCGGAATGCAATTGAGAAGGGAGCCAGGTTTATTGTATCGCCCTCATTCGATAGCGAAACCATTAAGGAAACAAAAAAGCATGGGGCCATCAGTATTCCGGGAGCATTTACACCCACAGAGATCGTCAATGCATTTAATTGCGGAGGCGATATCATCAAAGTATTTCCCGCCTCAGGAAACGTGAATTATATCAGGGAGATCAGGGCGCCCTTATCTCATATACCTTTAATGCCAACGGGTGGGATCAATTTGGAAAACATAGGTGAATTTCTGAATGTCGGGGCTGTGGCATTTGGGATTGGAACAGCTTTGGTCAACACGAAAGAAAAAATGACTGAAGAATCTTTAGAGAAAATAAAAGTTATGGCTGAACTGTTTACTAAAGCAGTTCGTTTATAACCCAGGTGAATGGTGAGTGGTGTCCCGATAGCTATCGGGAGGTGAATAGACTCTAAATCTTTGACACTAATCTTAATTCTTAAATTTAAACTGTAAACTCTTAATTCTAAACATCTGCCGCAATGGACAAATTCATCAGTTGCGACTGGGGCACATCTACGTTGAGATTAAGGCTTGTTGATTCAACGGCTGCAACCATTCTGGCGGAAACTACCAGCGAGGAAGGGATTGCCATGGTATTTGAAAGATGGAAAGAAATTGAGAAAGAGAAACTGAGCGAGAAAGAGAAAGAGGAAGAGAGGTTAGCGTTCTATCGTTCGGTTCTTTCAGATCAAATCGTTAAACTTGGTGGACAGGCCGGCAGGGACCTGGCGGGAATACCCGTGATCATCTCAGGTATGGCTTCTTCCAATATTGGAATGGTCGAACTTCCTTATAAACAGGCTCCTTTTGATCTCAATGTAAAAGGGCTCAATGTCAGACTCGATATAGCACCGGCTGGATTTGATCATCCGACCCTGTTGGTGTCGGGAGTCCGGACCGTAAAAGATGTGGTCAGGGGTGAAGAAACTCAACTAACGGGATGTATCAACGATAACGAAAAAGGAGAGCGACTGTTTATTTTTCCTGGAACGCATTCCAAGCATGTGCTTGTACAAAACGGCAGGCTCGCCGACATCAGGACCTATATGACGGGTGAATTTTTCGGGCTTTTATCAAAGAAAAGTATCCTCGCAAATTCTGTCAGGAAAAGCATGTTTCGACCGGAACAGTATCAGAAACAATTTGAAGAAGGCGTGTCGGATGGTTTGAAGACCAGCTTATTGCATAGCGCCTTTTGGGTGAGGACCAATGACCTTTTTAATGAATTATCGAAGGAAGAAAATTATCACTACCTGAATGGGTTGGTGATATCCACTGAATTGAAAGAGCTAATCAATGTAAACCTTCCAATAACAATCGTTGCCAGTAAACCCATGCTTAGTTATTATTGTTTAGCCATGGAAAAGATCGGTATGCTGCTAGTGGATACACTGGACGCATCAGAAGCGGTGATTGCAGGGCAGAGAAAGATTTATGAATTGTATAGAGATGATGTAAGAAATTCGAAATTTTAAAATATGAAATACGAAAAGTGAATGCGGGCATCTTCTGGCTACATGAAAAAGCACCAAGAACCAAAAAGCAAGAACCAAATAAATTAAAAATCAAAATATCCAATTAGAGGCATCCCGATCACTCAGGTATTTTTATTTAAATTTTGAAACTTTTTTGTTTCTTGGAATTTAGTTCTTGGGATTTATTTGGTTCCTGGTTCCTGTTATTTGGATCTTTTTGGTTATAGTGACGATCGTAACGTAAGATAGAAGGGTATAGCCACGTGCTCCGTTGACGATTCAAGTATCATTTCGGCTGCTTTCTCACCCATCATCTGGAAATCGGTTGAAATTGTTGTGATCCCGTTAAGGATGATCTTTTTCAAAGGTGTTTCGTTGTAGGATATCACTCCTACATCCTTGCCGACTTTTAAGCCGGTAGCCAGGATCTTTTCTATCAGGATGACAAGATCGTTTTCCATCAGGTTGATATAGACTTCTCCCTTCCTTATTTTTTCCTCTTCGATATTGTGCACTACCTGGTAATTGAAAGCATATTGCTGGCAATATTTATAAAACCCCTCCAGGATTTCTTTTGGGTGATAAGTATATTCCGGGAAGATGATCTTTATTGTATTGTATTTGCTTAGTTTATCATTGGCCTGTTCCAGCGCACTATAAATATCCCTTTCAAAATCTTCGTAGACCGCGGCATAGTTGCCCTTCACTCCCGGCAGCAATTTATCCATTAAGATCAGTTTATCTTTTGGTAGCGTGTTCACGATCTCATGAACATTCTCGCCGCCTTCCAGGAAATGGGGTATGATTACATAATGAGTATAATCTCCTTTTTGCTGGCTGATCAATTTTTTGAACAGTAGAAAATCGTTGTTGTAAATATAGAAGTCGATAGTCGCCATGTCGCCCAGTGAGGCCATAAAGGCATCATAGATGATCTTTTTATGCGGGCTCAGCTTATTGAAAAGGAGGAAAATCTTGAGTTTCTGGTCGAGATTCGCATTCTTAACAAAATAGCCCTTGCCCGGGACGGATCCCAACACCCCGGTTTTTTTCAGGTGCTTGTATCCCTTTTCAGCTGTATCCCGGGATATTTCGAACTCAAAGCTTAACTCATTGATGGAAGGCAGCACGTCGTTTTCTTTTAGCACACCCTCTGCAATCGCCTTAACAATAGAATTGGCCAATTGCAGGTATTTGGGGGTAGCTGAATAATAATCAATAAACAGGTGTTTGAAAATGAGGGGTTGCTTCATGATGACAGGCCGTTCAATGGGCTCAAACATACATTAAAATGGTGAGCGGTGTTGCGTCGCTTCGCTCGCAATGACGGTCAATGGTGAATGGTGAATGGTGAGTCGTGAGTGATGAGAAGGGACTTACCACGATATGAAGAGGTTGCAAAGTTTCGAGGCCTCTGACCACTCACCATTCACCACTTTTTCGCTACCATGACAGTGCGGGACAGGCAAAAGGCCAGATAAGTTATCTTTAATTTTCAATTGCTTCCATACGAAAATTGACTAATACATGGGCGTTATTCTTGGCGTAATCTTCCATTTCATAGGCGGTTTTGCCTCCGGCAGTTTTTATATCCCCTACAAAAAAGTAAAGGGCTGGCATTGGGAAAGCTTCTGGATTGTTGGCGGCCTGTTTTCCTGGCTGATCGTCCCGCCACTGGCAGCCTGGCTAACCGTACCCGGTTTTGCAGAAGTTATACGGCAAATGGATTTCACAACACTGGGACTGACGTTCTTGTTCGGAGTTCTTTGGGGTATTGGCGGTTGTACTTATGGATTAGGTGTCCGTTATCTCGGCGTAGCCCTCGGTAGCAGCATTATCCTGGGTCTCTGCATGGTGTTCGGTTCCCTGATTCCGTCTATTTATTACGATGTCTATCCAAAAGAGGGCAAGGACACTTTTAGTATGCTGACCAGTTCAACCTGGGGCCAGATCGTTTTGGCAGGCCTGGTAGTCTGCGTCATCGCGATCATCATATGCGGTAAAGCGGGTGTGTTAAAAGAAAAGCAGTTAAGGTTATCCGATGGAAATGATCCGCACGGCATGAAGATGAGGACAGAATACAAATTTGGGTTGGGCTTATTTGTAGCCATAATATCTGGTGTATTAAGCGCGTGTTTCAATTTTGGACTGGAAGCAGGCAAACCAATGAGTGACGTGGTAAACGAAGCATGGAAAGTCTCTCACCCGGTGCTGGCGAAACAAGGCGAGGAGTTCTTGTTCCGCAACAATGTCACTTACGTTGTATTGTTATGGGGAGGACTTACCACCAATTTTATCTGGTGCATGATACTAAATGCAAGGAACAGGAGTTTTGGAGACTATGTCAACCGGAAGACGCCGTTGTTACGCAATTACATTTTCTCGGCGCTGGCTGGTACTACCTGGTTTCTCCAGTTCTTTTTTTACGGGATGGGAGAAAGCAAACTCGGAAATGGCGCCAGTTCATGGATACTCCATATGGCGTTCATCATCCTGGTGGCCAATATGTGGGGGATCGTATTGGGCGAATGGAAAGCCGTCTCCAAACGGACAAAGACAGTTATTGCAATAGGGATCGTTACCATCATAGCTTCTGTTTTGCTGGTTGGAAGAGGTAACCAGTTACATAGCAAGCAGAAGGATAAGGAGAAAGATCAAAATCAAGTAACTTTAGTTGGAGGACGATAGCCATTGCAAACGGAAAACGATCATTAATGTGTGATTTAAAAAATAATTATGAGCGCCCGTTCTAAATCAAATCATCAGCCTTATGTTGATGTAGGTGAATTCAAGCATGTGAGCTATTTGTGGGATGAAAAAAAAGCCGGCGAGTTGGAAGGCGACGAAGTCGCATTGCTTATTTACCGCTCCAACCTGTTGGGGGCCGATCTCCGGCTGACCAATTATGGAGGTGGCAATACATCCTGCAAGGCAATGGCAAAAAATCCATTGACTGGAGAACAAACAGAAATAATGTGGGTAAAAGGATCCGGTGGCGATCTCGGCACTTTGAAAAAAAGCGGGCTGGCTGCATTATATGTTGACCGTTTGCGGAGCCTGAAAAATGTGTATCGCGGTATAGAATTCGAAGATGAAATGGTGGAATTGTTCAATCATTGCATCTATGACCTGAACTCGAAAGCTCCGTCCATTGATACGCCTTTGCATGCGTTTCTTCCTTTTAAACATATTGACCACTTACATCCCGATGCAGCTATTGCTATTGCCGCTGCAAAGGACAGCGAACGTATCACCAGGGAATTATTCAACGGAACTATTGGATGGGTGAAATGGCAAAGGCCCGGTTTCGACCTTGGACTCGAGTTAAAGAAATGTGTGGATGAGAATCCTGGTATCAGGGGCATCATATTGGGATCACACGGCCTGTTTACCTGGGGAGATACAGCCTATGAAAGTTATGTGAACACATTGGAAGTAATCGAGCGTTGCGCCGAATACCTGGAAGATAATATTGGTAAAAAGAAACCCGTGTTTGGTGGCGCTAAACTTACCTCTTTACCAAAAGAACAAAGACTCGAACAGGCGGCTGTCCTTGCGCCAGTGCTAAGAGGATTATGCTCCTCTTCCCAAAACATGATCGGCCATTTTACCGATGATGACAGGGTGCTGGAATATATCAATTCAAATGACCTGGAAAGACTGGCGCCATTGGGTACCAGCTGTCCCGATCATTTTCTTCGTACGAAGATCAGCCCTTTGGTACTTTCTTTGTCGCCGCAGGAAGACCTGCAGGATGCAGGCGCTGTGAAGACAAAGCTTATACCTGCTTTTGAGACCTATCGTGAAATGTACGCCGACTATTACAATCGCTGCAAACACCCGAATAGTCCCGATATACGTGATGCTAATCCCGTCGTGATCCTTTATCCCGGTGTTGGAATGTTCACTTTTGCCAAAGACAAACAAACCGCCAGGGTTGCGGCTGAATTCTATATCAATGCCATTAACGTGATGAAAGGGGCGGAGGCAATTTCTGAATATACTTCCCTGCCAAGACAGGAAGCTTTTGATATCGAGTACTGGCTCCTCGAAGAAGCCAAGTTGCAACGAATGCCCAAGCCGAAAGCTTTATCCGGTAGAATTGCATTGATCACTGGAAGTGCCGGTGGAATTGGTAAGGCCATCGCCAAAAAATTCGCTGACGAAGGCGCTTGTGTGATCATCAATGATGTCAACGAGGAGAGATTGGGAGAAACAAAGAACGAGTTCCAGAATCTTTACGGTAAAGATGTATTTGCTGCCGATATCCTCGACGTGACAAAAGCCGGTACCATACAGCAGACAATAAAGACAGCTATATTAGCTTTTGGGGGTCTCGATATTGTAGTTAATAATGCTGGCTTGTCAATATCCAAGTCAATCGAAGATCATAGTGAAAAGGATTGGGATCTTTTGTATGATGTATTGGTGAAAGGCCAGTTTTTGGTCACACAAATAGCAGTCGAGATAATGCGCAAGCAGGGACTTGGCGGCGATGTATTAAATATTGTCAGCAAAAATGCATTGGTAAGTGGCCCCAACAACGCGGGCTATGGATCAGCTAAAGCGGCGCAATTGCATTTATCGAGATTAAATGCGGCCGAATTGGGAAAAGATAGGATAAGGGTGAATGCAGTAAATCCTGATGCGGTGATCGCGGGTAGCAATATATGGAGTGGGGGCTGGGCGGAAGGCCGGGCAAAAGCCTATGGAATTTCGGTAGAGGATCTGCCGAAATATTATGCCAGCCGTACGCTGCTGAATGAGGTCATCTATCCCGAGGATATCGCCAATGCATGCTTTGCGCTGGTAGGTGGGTTATTGAAAAAGTCGACAGGAAATGTGCTGAATGTAGATGGCGGTGTATCCACGGCATTTGTCAGATAAAAAAATTAAGAACCAAAAGGCAAGAACCAAATCAAATAGGTTTAATTTAAGTTTTGAGATTTATTTGGTACCTGGTAATTATAGCAGGACTCAATCTGTAATAATAGGCATTTCAATTCTTTCTCATAAGCAGTTAGTTTGACGAGCAAAGCTGGTTGTTTCTACAGCCAGCTTTCATTCATCTAAAACAGGGTTATGGCAAGAGTAGCATTTAAAATGAAATTAAATGAGGGATTCGAGGAAGAGTATAAAAAAAGACATGACGAACTCTGGCCCGATCTTGAAGCGCTGCTTAAGGAAAGTGGGATCACTGATTATTCCATTTTCCTGGATAAGGAAACAAATTTCCTTTTCGGAGTATTAAAGGCCAGCGATCCATCGGCCCTGGACAATCTTCCTTCCAGGCCTGTGATGCAAAAATGGTGGGCCTATATGAAAGACATCATGCAAAGCAACCCGGATAATTCGCCGGTAAGCGTTCCTCTCAAAGAAGTTTTTTACCTTCCCTAAACGATCTGATATGAAACTGGCAAAACAACTCATACAGGAGCACAACGAAAGCTTTCTCGCCGATCACAAAAAGCAATTTGATTTTATTGCAGGAAACACGAGTGATGTCAAAGAGGTGATTCAAAAACTGGTCGATTTCCAGGTAGCAGTACCCAGTTGGGCGCTTGGTTCGGGTGGAACAAGATTCGGCCGTTTTCCCGCGGGTGGGGAACCCAGGAACCTGGAAGAAAAAATAGAAGATGTGGGTTTGCTGCATGCATTGAACCAATCAAGCGGCGCCATTTCTTTGCATATTCCCTGGGACATTCCCAAAGACGCCCAGTCGATAAAGACGCTTGCCGCCATGCACGGCTTAAAGTTCGATGCAGTGAATTCAAATACATTCCAGGATCAGCAGGACCAGGCATTGAGTTATAAATTTGGATCCCTGCAGCATGTCGACAAAGCAGTAAGGCAGCAGGCTATCGATCACAACATAGAAGTGATCAGGCACGGGATCGACCTGGGATCAAAATCATTAACTGTATGGTTGGCGGATGGCTCCTGTTTCCCCGGTCAGCTAAATTTCAGGAAAACTTTCCAGCGCACGCTGGAAAGTTTGCAGTCCATTTACGCGGCTCTGCCCGGTGATTGGAAAATGTTTATCGAATACAAAGCTTTTGAGCCTAATTTTTACTCAATGACCGTTGGTGACTGGGGCCAGTCCTATTTATATGCCAGCAAACTGGGTCCGAAAGCTTTTACGCTCGTCGATCTTGGACACCATCTTCCCAACGCGAATATTGAACAGATCGTTTCCCTGCTTTTGATGGAAAATAAGCTGGCAGGTTTTCATTTTAATGATTCTAAGTATGGTGACGATGACCTGACCGTGGGCAGCATTAACCCTTACCAGCTTTTTTTGATCTTTAATGAGCTGGTAGAAGGCATGGACGCCAGGGGAATGAATCACGCTAATGATCTCGGCTGGATGATCGATGCTTCTCATAATGTAAAAGACCCGTTGGAAGATCTCCTGCAATCGGTAGAAGCTATCCTGATAGCGTATGCGCAGGCGCTGCTTGTAAATAAAAAAGAACTGAAAGCAGCCCAGGATGCCAATGATGTGGTCAAAGCCCAGGAGGTTTTGCAGGCAGCTTATCGCACTGATGTCCGACCCCTGATCGCCGAAGCAAGATTGCGGGCAGGAGGGGCGCTGCAACCATTGCAGATATTCCGCAATTTGAAAGTAAGGGAACAGCTCATAAAGGAAAGGGGCAAAAAAACGGTAGCAACGGGATTATAACGGTGAGCGGTGAGTCGCTAGATTTGACTCATTTGACTCATTAAAGCTTAAATATGTTCTTAAAGACCTGCTCACACAAAACTGGACATTTATCAAATTTCCCAGGCGTTGGTATTAAACTGCTATCAAATAACGAAATTGTTCCCTAATGAGGAGAAATTTGCTCTGGTTCAGCAAATCCGCAGAGCTGCCATATCGGTTCATTTGGATCTGGCCGAAGGGTGTTGCCGAATATCTATGCAGGAAAGAAAACGGTTTTTTGAAATATCCAGGGGTTCGGTAATTGAAATTGATACGGCGTTTGGTCTTGCGCATAATTTATCTTATGTTACCGCAGGCCAATTGAAACCGCTTGAAGAAATCATTACCAGAACATTCAAAATCTTAGGCGCCATGATCAAAAAGAGCTACTCCCAGTCGACAACCCACTACTCACAACAGGCTACTGACTACTCATCACTCACCACTCACCCCCCTCAATGAGCAAACTTGCTGTCATACTCGTTTTCGACGTTGGCAAGACAAACAAAAAATTATTATTGTTTGACCAGCACTACAACATCGTGCACGAAGAAAGCACAAAGCTCGAAGAAATAAAAGATGAGGATGAGTTTGAATGCGAAGATGTAAATGCATTGACAGATTGGATACGGAATTCCTTTGATAGATTACTTCGCGACGATCGGTTTCATATCCGGGCAATCAACTTCTCTGCTTACGGAGCCAGTTTTGTTTATTTGGACGAACGGGGACAGGTGATAGGTCCTTTATATAATTACTTAAAACCGTTTTCCAAACAACTGCAAAACCAGTTTTATAAAACTTATGGAGGCGAAAGCCTGGTCGCGAAACAAACAGCTTCACCCGTTTTGGGCAATTTAAACTCGGGGATGCAGCTATACAGGCTCAAATATGAAAGGCCGGAGGTATTTGAAAAAATAAAATACGCGTTGCACCTTCCTCAATACCTTAGTTATATTCTTTGTTCAAGAATAAATTCGGATATCACAAGTATTGGATGCCACACCAATCTCTGGCATTACCAGCAAAACAACTATCATCGTTGGGTAAGAGATGAAGGTATCCTGGAAAAGTTGCCGGCTATTTTACCCTGTACGGAACTGGCGATGGAACTGGGGGATCATATTGGTTTTGGAGCGGGCCTGCATGATAGTTCGGCGGCACTGATTCCCTACCTGGCTTCATTTCGCGAACCATTCGTCCTTGTTTCTACGGGCACCTGGTGTATCAGTCTCAACCCTTTCAATCATAGCCAGCTTTCAGACTACGAACTGGATAACGATTGTCTTTGCTATTTGTCCTATGAAGGAAAACCGGTAAAAGCGTCCCGGTTGTTTGCAGGATATGAACACGAACAACAGGTGAAACGGCTGTCTACCCATTTTAATAAGCCGGTGGATTATTATACAACCGTCAAGATCGACCCGGCCCTGGTACAAAGAATGAACACGGAAAAGAAAGATATAATCGAGAAGCAGGATAGCCCAATGGTTGGCCAGTCAGCTTTTGAAAAAAGAAAGCTGGAAGGTTTTAAGTCATACGAGGAAGCTTATCACCAGTTGATCTTTGATATTGTCGTGCAACAAGCACGCAGCACCAATATTGTTCTAAAAGGTACTCCGGTGAAAAAGATTTTTGTAGACGGCGGTTTTAGCAGGAACCCCATCTATATGCACCTGATGGCCCTGTTCTTTCCAGGTATAGAAGTTTATGCCGCGTCCGTTGCCCAGGCTACTGCTATGGGCGCCGCTCTCGTGTTACACGATAAATGGAATACCTCGCCGGTTCCTGCCGGTTTAGTCGCTTTGCAACAGTGCAAAATAACTGACGGTATTAATACAATTGCTTAATCACGCTGGCTGCCGGTTGGCAGGTCTTAGTCTTGCTTCTACTTCTTTGGAATCAAATCCCGCAAGACGCCGGCATGTTGTAACTACACTGCATCGTTGCATCGTGGCGTCGTGGCGCGAGATTAATACAATTGGCTGATCACTTCTAATTCTTTAAATTTAGATTACCCTGCCCACTGCATGAAATACCTTTTATCCTTCATCGTTACGATCAGCCTGGCCATGACTCTCATGGCCCAGGATAAATGTGCTACGGATGAACAACATGCGTGGTTGATGACCCATAATCCCGAATATGCCCGGCAGATGCAGAACAAGCTCCCAGCTAAAGGCCCTTACATTAATGCAAGAATAAACGGTGTACCCGACACAATTCCGGTGGTTGTACATATTGTATATATCACCAATTTCCTGGGAACCTGGGGCAATATTTCCGACTCAGAGGTTCATAGGATGATGGATAATATAAACCGGGGCTTCAATGATAATACACCGGGAAGCGCTAATGTTGGGCTGTATTTTAAACTGGCGCAAACAGACCCTAATTGTCGTCCTACTACCGGGATTTTACATATCGATGCCTCGGATGACCCGATTTATGTCAATGAAGGTGTGAACTCATCCTTGATCGCTGGCGGGATCCAACAGGGAGACCTGGCTGCCAAGAGTTATTGGGATAATACCAAGTACCTGAATATCTGGATAGTTCACAAGATCAATGGTGCAGCTGGATTTGCATTTTTCCCTTCAGGAAATAAAACCATTCATGATGGGATCGTCATTACCTACCAGTATTTGGGCGCTGCCGTGCATGAACTGGGACACGCGTTTAATTTGCAACATAGTTTTAGCGGATCTTCCGGTACCGGCTGCCCTTTAAATAACAATTGCAATATAGACGGTGATCTTATTTGCGACACACCACCAGTGCCCCAAATTACTTCCGGCTGCGATATGCAGGCTATTAATCCCTGTACAAATCAACCCTATGGTAGTATTGTCAACAATTATATGTCGTATAGTTGCCAAAAACTTTTTACTCCTCAACAGGCTGACAGGATGATCAGCGCTCTTTATACATACCGGAGCTCATTGTTAACCGCCAATACCGAATGGCCTCCTCCCTCTGCACCTTCCGTGACGATAAAGTCTGATGATGCAGATAATATTATTGATAAAGCCCAATTGGTAACATTTACTCCAACAGTGATTGGAAACCCGGCGATACAATATCATTGGTTAAAAAATAAGTTCGAAGTTAGAACCGGGTCTGTCTATAGCACTAATGATCTTGCCCACGGCGATGAGATCGTTTGTATGATCGAAGACCCTTCGCTGGTATGTCATGTACCCGTTCGTACATATAGCGATCCGATCAGGATTTCACTGCACCAGGGACATTATGTCGATGTATATCCCAATCCTGTATACGATATGCTCACAGCCTGGACGCCTTCAGATGATATTAAGATCAGTACCGTCAGGTTGTTCTCTGCAAATGGACAATTAATGGATGAAAAACAGGTAACGCCTTCCAGCCGCATTCAGTATTCTTTAAAAAACAAACCAGCAGGTATCTATTTCATTGAATTCACTACTGATAAGGGGAGAGATTTAGTCAAAGCGGTAAAGGTATACTGACGGAAAGAACCAAATCTCGAGATCCAAGAACCAAAAAAATCCGAATCTGTAAATCCGAAAATCGAAAAAAAGACATCGGATCATTCGGAGTTTTTATTTACATCTTTGGGTTCTTAGTTTAAAAGAAATCGAAAATAAAAATATTTAATCAATAGCTCCCCTACATTCAAATTTCGGATTTCAAGCTTTTTATTTCGAATTTCTTTGGTTCTTGTCATTTGGTTCTTGGTGCTTTCAATAAATAAACTTCGCTGCCAGCAAGCAAGAAACAACCCAGACCATAGTCTTCAAAATCCGGGTAATGATCATAGGCAACTGGCTGCCCGTCTTTAGGTTCCTTACCTGTTCCCTGAACATATCCCAGCGCACCATCGGGATGTACACATTCTTTAACCAGGGCATTCCACGCTTTTTGTACTGCCGGTAAATAAATGTTACGGTCGATAATATTGTTGTTGATGCCCCAGGCCATACCATATACGAACAAAGCTGTTCCCGAAAGTTCTTTTCCTCCAAAATGATCTGGATCATGCAGGCTTACGTTCCAGAAACCATCTTCCCGCTGAATAGGCAGCAGGGCAGCCAGCATGTCCTTATAGTCTTGCAAATATTCACCATAATGCAAATCGGTTTTAGGCAAGGCAGAGAGAATTCTGACCAGGGCGGCTACAACCCAACCATTCCCACGGCTCCAGTAACAATTTTTCCCGTTAGGTTCTTTATATGGCGGAACGAAATCCTTATCCCTCCACCAGAGTTTATCGACGGGATTGTAAAGACCATTTCCTCCATGCTTATATTTTGTAAAAGCATACATTTCGTACATCCTTCTGAAATAACCGGTGTCGTTGTAAAGGTTTCCCAACCTTACAAACACAGGCATCGCCATTTGTATTGCATCGACCCAGTTCCAGTCGTCCACTTTGCTCGTCAGCATCATCGAATCAACAGATATTTTAATGTCTTTTACCCGTTCCGGGTGTTGTTTATTATCGAGCAAATACAAATCAATGTAGGTTTGACTGCAGCATTGATTGTCGGCATTCCTGGTTTTTACTCCGCCCCGCAAGCCCCATTGATGTTTCTCGCCCCATTGCACTGCATAATCGTAATATTCTTTTTTGCTGTCAATGGAATATAACGCCATCAATCCTTCATAGTATACTGCCCGGGTCCAGATATTGCTGGGTCGTTCTATATTGGTAAAGATCGTCTTACCCGCATCCGGCCATTTGTCCATGAAATATTTATTGGTCAGCCTCATGACAGTTAAAATTTCATTACTGCCAGAACTTGTTTGCGCTTTTTTAGAAGACGTGCAGCCGCTGATCGTAGCGACGATTGCAATGAGGCAAACCAATTTTAATTTTTGCATCTTGACGTTTTTAAAACATTTTTTTCAATCCTTCCCATCTTACTTTCCATTTCCCATCCTTCGGAATTCCAGGGTTAACAACTTTACTTCCTTCATAGCCGGCACACATCATGGCTATGGCCGCAAGCAACCCCCCATTGCCAGGCAGATAAATAGTGAGCCTGTTGTCCTGGTAATTATGTCCATTGTTTAAATAGGTATTTGTTTGAACAGGCATCAACAGAGCGTCGATTGCTTTATCAGGCATTCCGAGTCTTGTTGCAGTCATTGCTACCATAGGGAAATCCCAACCCCAGGTATCTTTCCATGTCCAGTTGCTCCAGATCCAGTCAAAAGTATTCTTCATAATAGTCATGTCAACCAGCGGAGTTCGCGACAACATGCCTAAGGCGCCAAATACTGACGGATGATCCGTTTTGTATTCCGGGTTTGTATAGGAATCGGTAGCGCTTTCGGTAAACAAATATTTATTATCCTGTACCGGCAAAGGCGAAAGCTTTTTCAACAGTTCATCCCATTTCTCATTTCGCGGAAGGTTCAGTCGCTCTCTCCATTTTTGCGCAAGATTCAATGCCCAATGCCAATACACCAGCTCGTAGGTTGGATTAAAAGTTTCTTCGGCTTTAAATCGCTCTTGTGCAGCAATAACACCTTTACCCAAAATATACCTTTGCTTTATTGGGTCATAATAAGCATAGGATGCCATAAAATCGGCTGTCGCAAAAACCAGTTTTTTGTATTTGTCCAGTGTCCTTGAATCGGGATGGTCCCGGTACGCCAGCTCGGCAAAATAGATGATATGAGGTTGTTGCCATATTAAAAAAGCACCAACTGAGGAGGGACTTTCTTCTCCTTCGTTATCGGTCATTTTTTGCCATCTTACTCCTTCGTATCCCTGGCGCCTGGCTATTTTCTCTGCTTTGTCATACACCTTAATATACCACTCAAGGCTTTTTTCAAGTAACTCTGTTCTTCCCCATAATGCAAAATGAATTCCATGCCACCAATGCATTTCCAGGTGCGGTTTTCCATACCAGCTATTATAAGTGAGACCTGTTTCCTGCGGGGGATAACGACCTGCGCATTGTACCCTGGTCAAATATTGCGAGAGGACGATCCTTCTCTCAAGTTCAAATGCTCTTTTATCGGTACTTCCTGAAAAATCGATGGCGCCTCCGCTTTGCCAGAATTTTTTCCAGGCATCGGCATTTGATCGTAATGTTTGATGAAAAAAAGAAACAGCGGTCGGCTCATTAAATAAAGGATGTTCACCTTGCTTGAATTTTACTCTGACGAAGAAATCATCCTGCTTACTACTTGGGCTGATAAGATAACAATGTGATTTTACTTCCGTAACAGCAGCTTTTCCGCTCCAGGCCCATGAAGTATAGTAATAAAAACCGTCCAGCTCGTGTGATATTTTAACCCCTGTTGGAGAGTAACCAAATATTTCCGACTTATGTTTATCAACGGATGATCTGTTAGTTCCGACATCCTTCCAGTCACCGCTTGGGTAAGGAAATTGCAAACTTATTCTTAGCCGGCCTGTCTTGATGAGAGAAGATTTTACATGTACAGCGATTATATCCTGATCGTTATGACATATTGTGGACACATTTACCATCACACCTTCGACCGAGAACCGGCTTTTAATCTCGCCAGTCCACATATTAAGCTCCTGGTGTATGTCACGGATATCATTTATCGTGGCAGGAGAGCCATTTTTCTTTATGATATCAAAACCTATATTGCCCAATTGTAAACGATGGGGGTTTTGCCGAAAATATTCCACTGCATTCCTGCTCCTTTCCGGCTCTTTTAACTGCACCGAATAACTAACATTCCTGCCATTCAGTTTATAATCTTTCAGCGTTTCATTGAAAGTGTAATTTCCGGTGTTTGGAAAACTATGCCATCCCCATTCGCTCTGGGTTCCCAGGGGTACTCCGCGGGCATAGAAATCCGGAAAGGTTTGGAGACCGGTGGCGTCTACTGTAAATGCAAACCGGCCATTGCCTACAGTAAGCGATGAAAGAGAATCAAAACTTTCGTTGACGACAGTATGTCTTTCTACCAGTTTTTTCCTGTCTATGGGCTGCGCTATGATAGCCTGCCAAAAAAGTAGCAGGCAGGGGAGGAGAAAGATATTCTTTAACTGCATTACCGGAGATAATTCTTCAATTTACATTTTTTAAGATCCTTTATTCCTTCTACTACTTTTTGTGCATTTAGTTCCGCACCTTCTTTATTTGTGTGTGTATGATCGGCCGGGAAGAAGCCGTTAACTTTCGCGGTGTCCATTTGTTCATAAGCTACAGCAATCCGGTCATTCAGGTCAATAAAATAGGCGCCGTTTTCCTCGGCTATTTGTTTTGCCCAACCGGTATATTCTGTCCGCCTTATTTTTCCATCCTTCCAGTTGTCCCTGGGTACTGGCGAGCAAACGATAGGAACGGCACCCTTTGCTTTTGCTTCATTGACATATTTCCGCATGTACCACCCGTAACTGTGTACCATCTCTTTCATCTTGCGGATGGGATTATATACTTCTACGCTATCCATTCCAACGCCTTTGATCGTTCCCCGGGCTCTTGCGGTATCATCAAGCGGACTTGCGTCATTGTGACCAAATTGCATGATGACAAAATCGCCCTCGTGCAATGTCTCCAGAATTTTGTCCCAGCGCCCATCTGTTATAAATGTGCGGCTACTCCGCCCGCCAATGGCAAGATTGCGTACACTGATCTTTGTAGTATCAAAGTGGGAATCAATTACAGTTCCCCAGCCCCATTGATTATTTCTCCCGGTACCATCTCCGTTCCGCACGGTGGAATCACCGATGATATATAACACTGGTTTTTCTTTTTTCAACAGCGTAAAAGAAACACCTGCAGTGGCGATCATCGCCAGCAATATGTATGATCTCATCTTATTTAGCATTGCTTCTAATGATTTGAATGTTTGGCTTTGGCGGCATTTGCATTCCCTGGCCCAAATAGAAACTGGTATGCGGAGGCTGATTATAGGCTACATTTTGCCAGGCAATGCTAAGCCTGTATTGAGGATTATGCATCAGCGTATGCAATTTGATGTTGGTAGGAATGGTAGTTGTAAAGATCCGTAACTCTTTACTGTCAGCGGTCCTGCAAATTATTTCCTCTCTCCAGTCGCCAAACAGGTCTACGCTAAGGCAGGGATTGCTTTTTGTACCATTATTGCTTACACAATCGAAATTCTTGCCGTTAAATATTTCTTTCATCGAACTATTCGTGTAATCCCATTTGCTGATAGTGACTCCATTTAGTATCTCACTCAATTCATCACCATCCCAATAAATTCCCATATTGCAGGGCGGAGTGTTTTCGGCTATCTTATTCCCTTTGCAATCGAATAAACCGGTGATGCCTGCCCCCGCTACCCAGCATTCAAAACCGGGATAACGCGGGTCAATATCCAGTGCACAGGCCCTTCCCGGCCCTTCGCCGTCATTGCCGGCTTTGACAGAGGCCTTCTTCCAAATAACTTCACCGGTTCTCGCATCGCGAAAATTAGCTCCAGCATCATCAAAACGTTCCTGCGTACTAAATACTTCCAGTCCGGGTCTTGAAGGATCCAGATCACTAACATGCATGGCGTCTGCATGACCGATGCCTGTTGAATATAGTCCTTTTCCATTGTCATCGATCGTCATTTGCCCATATACGATCTCATCCTTACCATCATTGTCCACATCAGCAACACTTAAATTATGATTGCCCTGGCCTGCATACGGTTTATTGCCCTCGTCATTGGAGTCAAACACCCAACGCTTGATCAATTTTTTTCCCTGAAGATCCCAGGCAGCGAGAACTGTACGTGTATAATAACCGCGGCACATTACCAGGGAAGGGTGTTTCCCATCGAGATAGGCGATACAGGCCAGGAACCTGTCCATGCGATTGCCATAGCCATCGCCCCACATGGCTTTTAATTCTTCTGTGGTGGGATTCAAGGAGGTTGGGTATCGCGGTGGATCATAGCTAACGGTTGAGATCGCTTCACCCGTCATCCCATTGAACACAGTAAGGAATTCAGGACCCGATAAAATATATCCTTTATCGTTGCGATAGTCTTTCGTGCTGTCTCCAATCACGTTTCCTTTTGCATCGATAGAGCCATCGGCTGTCTTCATGGCAATTTCTGCCTTACCATCGCCATCCAGGTCATAAACCATGAACTGTGTGTAGTGTGCGCCTTCGCGGATATTTTTTCCAAGATTGATCTCCCAGAGCAATGTTCCGTTGAGTTTGTAACATTGAAAAATAGGAGAGGTAGTGGTGCCGGCCTGCGAATTATCTCTTCCCCTGCCAACCAGATGGATCACGATCTCATATTCGCCGTCGCCGTCCATATCGCCTACACTGGCATCGTTGGCCGAGTAGCCGGCAGGTGTTTGCAATGGTATTGATAAATACGGTTTCGCATGGGCGGCATAATTAAACGAAGCGCCCTGCTTTTCTTCTTTACCGTTTATTATTGCTTTGACAGTATAACGGAAGGATTGGGTGGAATCGATTTTTCTATCAACAAAATTTGTTGTAGCAATGATGGAAGTTTTATTAAGACGGGCGGTCTTACCGTTTGTTGTCTTATATAAATTGAATCCCTGCTTGTAGTCTTCCGTTCCCAGTAGTCGCCAACTGATGAAAACATCCCCATTGTTATCAGGAGTTGCCACCAGCCCACGATCGAGGTATTCCATTGGTCGTTGCGCACTGGCTGCCAGCGCAAAGAAAAACGAAAGTTGAGTGATCGCTGTTTTTATTTTCATAAACCGGGATTAGTACTATTTTAGTCGTTCTGCATTTTCAATACCTTCTTCTTTGAGCGCGGCTTTTTTCCTTACTGTGCTATATTTTACATTATTGAATTTCCAGTCTTTTGTAAATTCCATCGTTCCCAGCAATACCGATGAGATTGTACAATTGTTGTAAACAAAATTGCTTAATACGGACTGTTCAAGACCATTTGCTTCGAATGCTTTTCCTGAGTTAGTGGCAATGATATTATCGATGTAAAAATTCTTTGCGTGAGGAATACCTTTTTCAACAGGCGTAACTTTTTGAAGCATGGATTTCCAGTGTGCTGGTATCGTTTCATAGGTATATCCTTTTGGCAACTCCGAATAACTATAGGCCGGGTACCAGTTAAGGTTATATTGAAAGACGTTTTTTACAGAATCCATCCGGCTGTTCCGGAAATAGATATCCTCGATAACACCTCCTCTTGTGGTGGCCGATTTAATTCGTAAGCCATTGTCTGTATTTCTTGCAGTAAGATCAGTAGCTAATACATGACGGATCCCACCCGAGGTTTCGCTTCCCAGTGTAACAAGACCCGCGCCGCGACGGGCGAGGCATTTTCGGATCACGACATATTCCGTTGGCTTATTTACCCGCAATCCATCCCAGTCGCGTCCGGCTTTGAGGCAAAAATTATCATCGTTACAATCAATATCGCAGTTTTGAACCAGCACCCAGCTTGACGAATCTATATCTATACCATCGGTACTGGGACCATGCCCATCTTCGTTATTGTTGATAGTGACGCCATCGACCGTAAGGTTTTTCGAATACAACAACTGGACTGTCCAGAAACCTGCATTCTTAAATGTCAATCCTTTCAATGTAATGTCTGAAGAATTCTGAACGAGAAATGTTCTTACTCTTTTTGCATCGTAGTCAACTATCCATCGAAGACCTTTGGCATCATATTCTTTTCTCATTGCCCAGTATTTATCCCAGCAGAATTTCCCCCTGGCATTTACGATGCCTTCGCCTGTAACGGCGGCATTTCTTACCCCGATAACATTAATGAGCGCGGCCGGCCATTTCATTTCTATACCGGCAATCCGTGTATCGATCTCGGGATAATCATCAAAATTTTGTGAACCCAGGATCAAAACGCCTTTGTCGATCTTCAAATGAACGCCAGTCTTGAGAAAGATAGAGCCAGAAACGTAAGTTCCGGGCAAAAATGTAACGATGCCGCCACCTTGTCGTGCGCATTCATCAATCGCGCCCTGTATGGTTTTAGTGACAACCATTGACGTGTCGCTGTTGGCGTTTACTTTAAAAATCTTTTTGCCTGCTGGGAATTGTTTGGCCCCGACTTTCGGGACCCAATCTAATTTAGGAACCTGCGCATTGAGATAGCTTGTAGCGAAGAATAAGATTACGACTATTGTTAGTTTTTTCATTTTCCAAAAAGTTGAATAGCGAACGGGACGATAAACGGAGTCCCGCTTAACCAGCGGGACAAGGAACGATGATCTGTGTTACTGTCGCTGGTATCAAAAAATCTCTTCCCTATTGCATTTAATATTTTCTTTTCAACCATTCTTCCGGCACTGGAATGATGCAAATATTCATCGTCCGGTTGTCTGCCGATAACATCGCTGATTGTATTTCTATTTTCGTTCCATCCGGGCTCATTGTCGGATGTGGATGATCCGCAGCTGTTGCCTTGTGACCAGCAGATAGCAGCATCATCTCACCTGTATGCCGGTCGATCAAATAAATATTACGTGTGAAATCATCACCGACCGCCCATCTTCCATCAGAAGACCCATTGACATGCCAGAGCCCGCTCCCGGTCTTTGTTTGTCCAACGATCATCATTTCCCTTGTACGAAGATTGACAATACCTAAGCCGGTTGGTTTTTCCCTTGTCCCTGAAGGTCCCCAGGCAGTTTCCTGTCCAGGGTTAACGCCAGCGACCGGTGTTCCGGCCTCCACCTGTTTATTTGTTCCCGGAATTTTGCGATGACCCATGATCGCAATGGCGACCTCATCTTTTGAAATAACGGCTTCATGAGTGACCCACTCATATTCAGATTCTGGATATAAGGGACGTAATCCTGTTCCATCCGACATAACTGTCCATGTACGTTGCGGAGATTTACCGCCCGTCTCCCAGCAAAACACGATCTCACCTGGCACCCATGGGTTGGTTTGAATATGCCCAACCTGGAAGGGAACGGAAACCACGTATTTGATTTCTCCTGTAATTACATTCATGGCTGCTATGCCAGAAGGTCCTGCGCCCATGTTGCGAGGCCCAAATGCTTTTTCAATTTTGGTACCCGCAGGCAAATGTTTTGTCGCTTCTTCCCTGCCAACCCGGAAATAAGCCCATTGTTCATCGCCATCGAGAGCCATGTCACCACCTGCTCCCAGTTCTGTAGGCGTAGTACCACAAACGCGCTGATAGACTGTAGCTGGCTTCAATGTACCGGCCTTGCTATCGGCAAATAATTTTTCGAGATCCACTTCGATGATTTGCATGGGTGAATTGACGAATCTTCTTGTCGTGTCACCTGTCCGCGATGAATCGCGATTGGGGTAACGCATGAAGAACAGTCTCATGGAATGGCGGGCAATATTAAGCATGCCAGTATATCCTCCTTCGGAAACCTGTACTATCTCACCTGTCTTTTCATTTACCGCCATGGCTTCGCCTCTTACACGGTTGGAGCGAAAGATGACCCATTGACCATCGGCGGTCCACTGGTTATGCGTCTGGTAGATCTTGGAATCACCATTAGGGGTGCTTGTTAAAAAAATAAGCCGGGCGCCGGTTACAGGGTCAGTTATTATCTTTTTTTCAGATGGGAAACGCCTGCCTATTTGCGCATGCATGGTATGCTGTACGAAACAGGCGGCAAGAAGTACAACAGTAAACGTATATTGTTTTAACGGCATAGCAATCCTCGCATTAAATATATCCTCTTAATGCGGGACAGCTATCCTGAAGTATCCTGTAAAAGATCATTTCATCAATACATCCAGTTCCTGCTTCGTAATGGCAAGAACAGAGCCATGCCGGATGCCGGCTGGCATTCTTATTTTATCGGATATGTCTTCCCATTTCACGAGGTCCTGGGATGTAACAGCGCCGTATTTATGATCCCGGTATTTGTCGAAATAAACGAGCCATTGGTCGCCGATCTTGATCGCTGTCGGTCCTTCTGCCCAATAGTTGCCGGTAATGGGCATGGAGGGAAAACTGAATCCCTCTGTCAGTTTATTACTGGTAGCGACACGAATATTCTTTTGCGGTGGGTAACGGGTCTCATCTTTTAAAAACATAATGTAACGATTGCCGTCAGGAACAATGCTGGCATCTATGACATTAAAACCCTGGTTGTATAAGAGTTTGGTTTTACTGAATTTTTTAAAATTCTTTGTCGTGACATAATAGATGCGGTGATTATAGCCCCGCTCCACCGCGGTGTCTGATGGATACATGCCCGCGATCGTGGTGGCCCAGTAGATCATGTATTGTTTCTTTTTTGCGTCATAGGTTATCTCAGGAGCCCAGCAATTACGGGCAGAGTCTTCATCGGCCATAACAGGAATGTATTGTTGTTCGCTCCAGTGCACGAGATCAGTTGATGAGGCATATCCAATGCCCTTGTCGTTCCAGCTTACTGTCCAAACCATGTGAAACAGCCCATCAGCACCGCGGATGATGCAGGGATCACGCATCAGGCTGTCATTACTTACGGCTGGCGCCAGGAATGAACTATCATGTTTTAAAGCAGTATAACGGTAACCATCCTTGCTGTATGCAAAATGCAATCCATCCTGGCCATTGTCTTTGAAATAACAGAACAGGTACACGGTTTCGGTTTGCGCGCGGGCAACCCATGAGACGAGCAAAAAACCAAGTAGTATAAGTGTTTTTGGCATCGGGTTTATTTTTCGTATGGGAATAGTAGCCAGTCCTTATTTTTTTGATGCGCTTCTTTCATAAGTTCTTCAATCTTTTTTACCATATCGGGATAAAGAGAGGCGATATTTGTTTTTTCGGATGGGTCTTTTGAAATATCATACAATTCAATTTCCCCGGGTTTATTACTGCTGACATCCAGTTTTACCGCCTTCCAGTTTTTCCATAAAACAGCCTGCTTGCCGCCTGCCTCATGAAGTTCCCAGTACAAATACTCATGATCCGGCTGTGGCTCGTTAAGCAGGGCAGGCAGTATTGAAATGCCATCAATATTTTTCGTGACTGGTATATTAGCCAGTTGTTGAAACGTCGGGAACAGGTCCCAGATTGCCGACGCGTGGCTGTTTTCTTTGCCGGGATTTATTGTTCCTTTCCAGTAAATAATGAAAGGAACGCGGATGCCACCTTCATAGAGATCCCTTTTTATTCCGCGGTATTGGCCGCTGCCTGAAAAGAAGTCCGGGTCGCCACCTTTTTCCCGGTGCGGGCCGTTATCACTGGAGAAAATGATCACGGTATTCTCAGCCATGTGTTTTTCATTTACCAGGGCCACAATTTCACCGACATATTTATCCAGCCTGGCTACCATGGCAGCGGAAGCGGCATGCGGGTAGAGCTCGATAAATGTTTTATTTAAATTTCTCTTATCCGTTTCTTTCAGCGGTGGTTCGTTGAAGAGTTTGACATAGTGATAATAAATACTATCGTGTGGTGGTGTCAGGTCAACATGCGGTAATGTATATGGCAGGTACAGGAAGAAAGGTTTACCAGCTTCCTGCTCCCTGATAAAAGCCATTGCCTGCTGGTGAATAAGATCCGCGGAATAGACTGTGTTTTGTTCAGGATTACGCGGGAATTCAATCCGTTTGTCATTGCTCCACAAATGATCGGGATAATAATTATGTGCAAGCGATTGACAATTGTATCCAAAAAATGTATCAAAGCCTTTTCGGGCAGGAGATCCGCTGGTTGTGATGAAACCGAGGGACCATTTACCGAACGCTCCTGTGCGGTAACCCGCCTTGTGCAATTCCATGGCGATAGTGATGGTAGAATCGGGGAGTGGTGACTGTCCTTCGGGGGTCAGCGTTTTATTTCCCCGGACCGGTGTATGACCCGTATGCAAACCGGTCATAAATGAAGCTCTTGATGGAGCACAAACGGTGCTGCCGGCATAAAACTGCGTGAACTTTAAACCCGACTTTGCGAGTGCATCTATATTCGGTGTTTTTATTTTTTGCTGGCCATAACAACCAATATCACCATACCCCAGGTCATCAGCCAGGATAAAAATAATATTGACAGGCCTCCAGGAATTTACCCGCTGAGCCCGGACCATCGTGAGCACGAGGAAAAAAAGGATGCAAAAAAACAGGATGCGTTTCATGGTTACTGTTCCCTTACTAAAGTTAGCGCCATTAATCCGACGATCACGTCGTTAGCGATTGTTTCAACCGTTAATGATTTTAGAGTTTTGTTTTTGTCCAACACCATATCCAATACAGTGGCAGCTCCGCCTTCAATAGCAAAGTTGCTGAATCCCCTGATCGTTGTATAAGAATCAGCTTTCTTGCCGAACCTGCCTTCTTTTAAATACAACCGCTCAGGAATTTCATATCCCGCTGTAAAAGCAAATCCATCGATATAATAATCCTGTTCGATCGGCCACCAGTTATCAGGATTTTTTAGTTCGAGCGTATCGGTAGTTCCATCGGTATAATTAACGGTTACTATGCCATTGACCATCCTGCTTTGCATGGGATTTGTGCTGCCGGCCATTAGTAAATAGATCTGTGAAGCCTGCCCAGAAAGCGGTATAGTCACGGATTTGGGGAAATTATCCCATTGGGAAGTGAATACAATATTATTCCGGGATGGGTCAGATGGCGTAGCAAAAGAAATTTCATCGTCAAACCGAATGGAGTTTTTTGTTCCAGCCATTCGTCTTACACCACCGTCATCAATATTTGCTATTGTTAAAGGATAGGTCCAGTTGCCGATCCCCTGGGTAGGTAGCTGAAGCGTTGGGCTTGTCGGCCGCGGGGAGAGATATTCATGTTTAAAAATATTAGAGACTTTATCATTAAAATACCCCTCCATCTTGATCTCCTCGAAATTTGTCGATCCACTAATGGAAACGGTTCTTATACCGAGATTTTCAAAACGGGGCACTTGGGGAATTATCCAAAGATGAACAGGAAACCACCAGGAAAACCTGCCTTGATTCACCTGGATAAAAATTGTTTTGGCGCCGGGATTGTCTTTGGCAGTGGCACGGAGCGTGTTATCTTTTATTAAAATGCTATCTATCGTATCCTGTGGATCGAAGACTTTTAGCATTTTCATTTCCGGAAGGGATATGGTAAATCGTTCGCCATTTGCCACTCTCGTTCCATGACCAGCAGCAGTTATGGTTTTTCCTTTCCAGTAAACTGAAATTTTATATTGTTTAGCAGAAGGAGCAACAATTAGCACCATGGGTCTGCCTACAGATTCTTTATCGAAAGCCTCATCAACTTTAACGCCATTAATTAATATTTTTTCAATATCATCTTTATAAGCTGGAATAACCAGTTTCAAGTGTAATGGCTTCCTGAAAAATGAGCTAATAACATAATTATCTGTGTTGTTGGTTCTTTTAAAGTCGAACTGCACATCAGGTGTCTGGAGGCTTGCATAGTCCCATGTTGATGGAAATCCCGGTTTGATTGTCAGTGTATCGTGTAGTGCATCGGGTTGTATACCAAACAGCCCTTCGACTAATGTTCTTCCAGCCACGCCGATCGGATCGGCAAAATCACGATATAGTTCACCACGTATGGCATCATAGAAGCTCAACTGTTCGAACCCCCCGGGGCTTGCGCTCATGTACATGCTTTCAATGATTGCGCTTCTCCAAAGGAGATAAGCGTCTTCGTTTCTATCACCCTGCCAGTAAGCCAAAGCTGTGTTTAAATTTTCTGCGAGCGCAACATTATTAATAGACCATGTGTAAGGTTGCCAATTGGTAGTGCTCAATAAATACAATCCTTTTTCATCGAACCCTTTTGCTTTTATGGGTATATGGGGAATATACCCATCGACATACCTGAGATTAAGATAAGCCTGGAAAGCATCTGGAACCTTTGAATCGATCGCCTGGTAGATCGTCCACAAGCCAGGGGAGGGGTGAACCAGTTTATTTCCCAATAGATCCTTGTATTCCGCGTACGAACCCTGCCTGGGCAACCATAGATTTTTTTGTATGGCAGCATAAATTTTATTGGCCTCATTTTTATAAATCGTTCCATCTTCCCCGATCAGGGAAGCCAATTCGGCTGCTGTTTTATTTGCCCGGTAGTTGTAAGCTGAAGTATGGGTAACGCCACCTCCACTATATTGTAAGGCATCACTGGCCCAGATTGCGGCATAGGCATCGTATAAACCATCGTCATCTGCATCAAAGTTCCGTTTCTCCCAGGCAAGATGTCTTTTTATCAGCGGCCACATCTGCCGGACATAACTGGTGTCACCAGTCCAGTTGAAATGATTCAATAGCTGGTCAACGAAAACCAGGTTCATATCATAATGATGGGCGCGGATATCGCCATTAGGGTTGCGACAGATATAACCATCGCTAAACAGCGCCGTCCCGATTTTTTCAAGATGACGGGCCAAATGGAGAGCAGTGTCCATTTCCACACCAGTTTCCGCGGGAGTGGTAACCTGCGATAAAGCATAGCTGGAAAAATGCTTTCTTGCCCGGTCGTGCCAACCAAGTAGATCGGCTACATAAGCACCCCGCCAGGCATTCAGGTGCACACGCCAGGCCACCGCACCATGCAAATAAGAAGGATCTTCCCAGATAGCGTCGGCAGCAATACTCAACGCACCACCGATCGTGTTGATATACTTATCCGGGGTATTTACTTTTATCCTGCCAGCTATTGTCTTTCTCGCTTTCTCAGCATCTTCAAAATACGATTTTAAGACCTCGTAATTTTTTGTTACGGATGAATCCGCATTTTGAATAAGAAAATAGCTTGCCGTGTTGCTTATTTTTATTTTGCCCGTGACTACCGGTGACAATGAAACAGCCGATCCATATAAACCAGTAGGTGATTGTTGTGCTGCAGCATCGGCAAGTTTCAGGGAAGAACCCGGGAGGAAAACTCCTGCAAGTTTTTTCAGATTCTTCTGCCCCGAGTTATACAGCAGATGAAAGCTGTTGTCGTGGATTGTGAAACTGTTGTCCGCGCAATTTTCTTCCTGCAGGTAAAAGGAAGATTCCGGGTCGGCACCGATATCGCCGTCCCGGGAGAATTTTTTTCCGCTGGCTCCCCCGAAGACCCACATCAGTTCGATGTTGCCGGTGACATTCTTAAAATTTGTTTGAATGATCATCCCCTCGGCGTTGGCCAGGGCAAGGACCGTTATAAACATAGCACCATTGCCGAGCATTTCATCCGTGATCTCGTATAACATAGAGCCGGGGCGATAGGTTGCTTTAATATTACGTGCATCGGTCAGCCATTTACTCTTATTACCATCTATAATACCGAATTTAAAATTCCCTCCCATTCCCGGCATATACAGGGCGAATTCAGGAAGATCGCCCGCCTCAACCCGAAAAGCTGTGTTAGTGCCATATAATGCCCTTACAAATCTTCTCTGTCCATTGGTAATAATAAAATCTGAACCTGAAGGCTGGTAGCGGAGGTTTCGTTCTTTGCCATGCCATATTACCGTATCGCTAACGGGCTGAGCTTTTGCCCCTATTAAGAGAAAGAAAATGAAGAGTATGGAGATTATTTGTTTCATTCTGTCCAATCAAAGCAGCTAAAATACATCATCCTGTTTGGGCCTGCTATATTGTTCTTTCGTATCATTTGTCTTTGGTAGCCCAAAATAGAAATAAATTGTATGATTTCTCGACCCGCTCAAATGATTGAGCTCGCTTTGCGGACCATAAACTTTTGTATTGGTAGTAAGACCCATCGCCAGTTTGGTGCCTATTGGTGGAATGCAATCTAAAAAGGAAATGTCACCGGGCGGTAACTCGGGATGCGGCTTACCGGCGCTACTCAGGGCATAAAAATCGAAAAGACGGACAAACAGATTTCCATCAGGACTTGCCATGTAGAATTTCCCTTCGACCGTGTTCAGTTCCATCCAGGAGACTTCGCCATAATAGCCTTTGAATTCAGGATAAATGATCGGCGAATAACCAGTATGGGTGTTGTTATATAAATTTTGCCAAACATTTACTTCCGTTCCGGCTAAACGGTTTTTCCATTGGCGGCAGGGGCCTTTGCCAAGCCACCGGGCTGATAAGACATAATTCTCAGGATAACTAAAGCTGATGCCTGCAAAGGGCTGGTCGCCTTCCAATCGATATTCGTATTCAAGCTTCGTCCAGCCGCCGGCATTGATTGTCCATTTCACGGATCTCATGTCACCACCATAAGTAAATTCAGCAACCTGTTCGCCATCTTTTTTATAAGCTTTCGAAGAAATGACCGAAGCGATACCTTTTACTAACTGCGGCCCATTGTTGAATGAAAGGACATAATCGTTTGATGTGTTTTTTGTCGTTACCAGTCTTCCAGATCGTTTGTCGATAACAACGCTTACTTCTCCTCCGGTCAAAGTATAAGTACTATCCGTTTCTTTCAGGGAGGTAGAATCGGGTTTTGTTGTTACAAATCCTTTCAATAGCCCATTTCCTGATTTTATTTTGAATATCCATTTATAAATTTCCCTGTCAAAATTGTCCCTTGCTACAATGACAAGTGCGTCATAGTTTTGATAATTGGCCGATATTTCAAACCCGTATATACCTTCTTTGCCCGGAGCTATATTCCCCGAGCGTATTTTTCCCTTCTGCCTGACAATATATCCATCAAAACGGTCAAAGGGCTTGCTATAATCTACTAATGCCCATTGGAAACTACATTGGCTGGTATTGAGAAAATGAAAACGATTTTGGATAGAGACCTCAAAGCTGTGGTTGTTTTCGTTTAGTCCATCGAAATCGGAATTATGCCGGACCAGTTCCAAGTGAATCGGGGAAAATATTTTACGCAAAGCATAAAAACTGCCTTCTTTTTCCCGGTGAGGACCCAAAATTCCATCATTTGCATTCAGTCCATTCGCATCAAGTACATTGTTAAGATCGGTCCTCATAACCGATTCATCGATCATAGCCCAGATAAAACCGCCGGCTGATCTTTGGGATTTCCAATGCAGCTCCCAGAAATCTTCCATCGCGGCGCCACCGCCACCATCGTCCTGTGAATGTAAAAACTCTGTGGGCATATAGATCAGCGAGTCGTCCAGTATTTTCTTTGTGCTGTAATAATCCTCATAATGATTGCAATCAATGCCATTGAATTGATTTCCGGGGCGATGATGCGGATGAATGACAGGCCGCTTCTGAACGTCCCAGCGCGTGAAATCATCGTCGAGCTCTTTATTAGTTCCTCCTTCATTTCCATTATCCCAGAAAATAATAGACGGATGATTCATATCCCTCAATACCATCTCTTTTACCAACGGTTCGCCAGCTCTGGTGCTATAAAATTTTTGCCAGCCAGCTAGCTCATCAAGCACATAAATGCCGAGACTGTCGCAAAGCTGCAGGAAATATTTATCGGGTGGATAATGACTGCAGCGAACAGCATTCATGTTCATTTCTTTTATGAGCGAAGCATCCATCAATTGCTCATCATTGCTGAGCGTCCTTCCCGTTTCCGGCCAAAAGCAATGCCGGTTGACACCTTTGAACTTTACCTGCGTCCCGTTGATAAATACTCCCTGGCCGCGCCTGATTTCGATGGTCCTGAAACCAAACTTTTCGATGTGCTCGTAGAGCTTTTTTCCTGAAGCATCCAATAAGGTGATGTTAAGTGTATAAAGGCTGGGTGTTTCGGAGGTCCAGGGCTTAACATTCTTAATTTCTGTTCCCACCGTCAGTGAAGTATCCGTTCTTGCGGCTGCTGATTCTAATACCGATATCCTTTTATTTTTATCATCGCTGACAATGGCACGTAATTGCATTCCCTTACTTTCCCCTTTTATCGCAATCGCTACTGAAAATTTCCCATCTGCCCTGGCATCTATGCCGACGTAATCTATATACTGTTTAGGCATGGCTTCCAAATACACTGGTCTGAATATGCCACCGAATATCCAGTAGTCGGCCAACCGCTCTGCATTGTTTACGCTGGCATCGGCGCTCATCTTGCTGACCGTAACTTCCAGTGTATTGGGTTTGTCGAAGTATAACAGGCTTGAGACATCGTATTTAAACCGGTAGAATGCTCCCTGGTGAATAGAACCCGCGGACTTACCATTGATCTTTACTTCAGTATCCGTCATGCTGCCTTCAAACACAATGTTGATCACTTTATTCTTCCAGGCGGCCGAAATTGTAAACTGTAGCCTGTACATTCCTTTCTCATCATAGAAGCGGCTGTTCTTTCCATTGGTTTTGTAGTCCCGACCATAATTGTAATTACCAAAGCCCTGTTGTTCCCAGCAGGAGGGAACCTGTATTTTCGTCCATACACCGCTTTTGCGGCCGCCAGTGCAAAGAAAATCCCAGGTGGCGGTATGTTTGGCATCGGTGCCAGATAAATATTGTACCTGTTTTTGTTGTGGAAAACAAAGCGGGGCTGACAACAGGAGAACAATCGTCACAATTATACGCATGAATTACTTTGTTTTCAGTTTGATTGTAAAGGCTGGTCGCGGTCACAATTTATTTCACCGTTAATGTAGGTCAATTCAGCCAGTTATATGATACTTCGCCTACCGGTCTATCCACATAGTCATCGAACAATGATAAATAAACAGATTAGTTTCATTCGGTCCTGACGGGGGTTAAGGTCACTGGTCCCAATAGGCCCGATGGGAGAGGTTTCCAATCAGACGCGTTGAACAAACCATTCTTGACGTTTTCTCTTCTCCTGGCCGGCATATTGGTGTTATAAAATATTTTCCAGGGGATATTATTCCTGTCCATGTAGGCAATACGGTTTGCCATGAGGTTGGCAACAATAATTTCCAGTTTGTTTGTTGGTTGGAGAACGGATGACGGAATGATGCATTGAAACGTAGGCCCAATCAGGCTCGCGATCTTTTTGCCGTTCAATAGCACCTCTGCCGTCTCTTTAACACTTCCAAGGTCGAGATAATATATTGATGCATTACCTGCAGGTTTATCAAATAATATTGAATAACTGGCCGTACCAGAAAAGTTTTTTACATCTTCACCCGCTAATACCGTCCACGAGCCTAATGTATCAATTGCAAGTTTGGAGGGGATAACAGGGCCGCCATTTAAAAATTCAAGATTCCAACCGTGATCAAGTCTGATTGCGGGACGGGTCAGCTCATAATATACGAAGGCAGGAGAGTTCTGCTGTTTTTTTGGATAGAGCTGAATTATTACTGATTCATAGGACTCAAGTGCAAGGAAAACTTCGGTCTTGCCATTTTGACCAACTCGTGTCGTTGCGAGGCCATCATCGCCCGTCATTGGATCAAATAATCCAATGGCATTTGGTTTTTCGTCCAGGATTATCGAACCATTAAATGGTTGGTTCGTTCTGTTATTGACGAAATACATTGTTCCATTGCTATTCCTGCGTCGCAATACGGAAAGTCCTTTATCTGCAAAATTTTCTTTTCGGGCCTGGGCCTGCTTCATTAAAATTTCCAGGTCATCGCTGACGATAAATTGCCCTTTGCCTTTCGCAGCTCTCCTGGCACCATTTACTTCTTTAAAATTCAGGTGACTTTCCAAAGGATAATATTCTAACCAATCATCCCTTCTTATACTCATACCCGGTGCACCGTCCGGTAGTTGTTTGTAAAAAAGAATGATGGCGCCTTTTTCAGCAAGGCTCAATAGGTTTTTGGCCGTAGCAGGAGGAATCAGTTTGTTGGCCGGCAAAAGAATAGCCTTATAACTGTTGCCACCGGTCCAGATTTTATTTCCTGAGAAACTAAAATTCTGTAGTTGCCTGTCAGAGAAAAAATCAAAATCATATCCTTTCTCGAGCATCCATTTCGATACATGCTCAAAATCGGTATTCTCAAAATTTCTTTCCATCCCATCAAAATGCTGTAACAATGCATTGCCCGGCTCCGAATAGCGATCTGCGATCGGGTAATACAGTAGAATATCGTTGTCCGGCTTGCTACTTTGCAGGAATGATTGAACCCTCGTGATGTATGCATTCAGGGTACCAAAATCTTTCCATTGCGGATTAGTTGTTTGAAAATGAACGGCCGCATAAAATAACCACCCCGGCCACGGCGCATCCTTTGGGGAATAAGCGGAACCATGATAAAAAATATGATTGACACCACCGAGAAAGTATAAATCAATAGCTTTTTTTACATCCCCCAATGAAGAGAGGAAATGTTCATTCAACCACGTTGCCGATTCGGAAGAAACCAGTTTTTTTCCAGTCACGTTAGCTGCTGAAGTTGCAAACTTAAAACGAAGAATATCGGTTCCTTCTGTTTCTGGTATATCAACTACGCTATAAAGATCGAGAGTATTGGCCGGTGATCCGTGCGATTGGTTACGTACTATTTTGCCTTTGGATGCTCCCCATTTCTTCCATTCCTGTGTAAAATTCTCCAGGATCAACTCGTCGATCACTGACCGATAATCATAAAATATTTCCCTGGCGCTATCCGAATTACTTTTTCCAAAAAGCTGGGGTAGGTATTCTTTCAGATCATAACCTTTCCGCTTTCTGAATTGCTCAAAAAAATCACTGGTCCAGTTGGCCTGGCCTCTTGCGTCATCTACTTCATAAGAATCATTGAAGAAGCCACGTAAATAGGAGAGATCATATCCTTTGAATGCTTCATCGAATTTTTTGAAATAATTCCTGGCTGCAGAAGCAGAGAAATGATCAATCGCATACCCTTCGCCGCCGGGAGCTGCTCTTTCCACCATTTTGCCATGGAGTCCCTCAAACAATGCATAAAGTGTCCATGTACCGCGGTCGGTGGGTGCTGTCCAATTGAGTTTTCCATTTGCGTCGATCTTATCGGTCAGGTCTAAAACGTTTTTTAGTTCTGAATAAGCCATTAATAATCGCAAAGGCAACTTTCCCGGATACTGTATCTGGTCCAGGGCAAGCGACTGCAGGTTTTTGTTTGCAGAGACGGGGTTCAATATCGAATCAATGCCCGCAGGTTTGTTATTGGCCGTTCTGACCATGGCTTCCTGTTTGTATTCAATGATTTCCTGTAATTTTTCACCGCTATGTACAGTGTAAGTTTTGCAGTAGATCGTCTTACTGGCATCGGCATTTGAGACCCAGGGTCCGCCAAAGGGCCAGCCCGTTGCATTGGCCAGGTCGACTCCAAGCCCCAGACGTTTGGATTCACTCAGAGTATGCACCAGCATTTGCATCCATTGGGGCGAGAGAAATTCAATGAATTCTTTTTCGTGGCCATACACACCGTATATCGGGGTTATTTCAACACCGCCAAGTCCGGCTTTTTGATATTGCTCTAAATTCCAGCTTAGATCTTTTTTATTGACTGCGCTGCCTTCCCACCACCATCTTGTCCATGGTTTGGTTGTGTTTGTAATGGCTGGCCATTTGATTTGTGCTTTGGATGAGGCGACAAGTAATACGAGGCAGGCGGCAAGAATGATTTTTTTGTGCATTGTGGACTTTAACAATTATCAGTGCAGAAGTATAGAACGCTGATCAATATGATCGTTAGAACGCAGATCATTATGATTGTTATGATATTCGCTGATCATAATTTATCCCGTAATCATAACAATCCGCCTTTTCTCTCAATTTCTCATGCTGATTGATGATGCGTTTGCGCTTTCTTTAATTTCAACGGCATACACATTTTCTATTCCTTCAAAGTTAGCGCGGAATATCACCCATTTCCCATCTGGGCTGAAATGCACATTGGGCTCAAGTTTATACCCATGATGTTTCATATTAACCAGTTTGGTCGAAACAAAATGGTCTCCTTCGGGTTTGAACAAATAGATCCATTCCCCATCCGGGGCCTTTGCAACCTGTCCCGGGTCTCCGCCATCACCACAGAACATTTTCTGATCCGGCGATATATTGAAGTGAATGGACCATTCATTGCGTTGTAAAGCGTACTTGGTCTCCTTGCCGGTATTTACGTCAGTGCCGGCAACAAAGAAGGCTACGCTTCTCGGTTGTTGCAAGTCAAACCAGATCGTCTTTCCATCAGGACCTATCCATTCATGCCCGGCGATCTCCATATCCATGGTCCGTTTATGCATAAGCTTGATCTCTTTTGTATTTACATTGATGGTCCAGATCCTGTCGACCTTATGCCAGGGACCTTCATGGCAAAACATCAGCAACGAAGGATCGGTGGGGGAGAACTGCACATGATTGAGCCAGGCGCTATCGGTAAATATTCTTTTGAGCTCTTTTGTCTTCGTGTTGATCGTAAATAAAGTCCTTGGCAATTTTGCTTCGTAGATAATATTGAAGTAATCTTTCTTTTCGGGGTTTTTCCGGAACAGATCTTTTTCTTTGTCTTCAGACCAGGCGCCGGATAGCAGGGTGCCATCTGCGTTCACGGTTGTAATGCTTGCCTTGAAATCTGCAGGAAAGATGTAGACCAGCTGCTCTTTTTTTGTATGTGCATTAACACAAAAGATACTGTCCTTGACCTGGTAAAAAATATTCCCGCTTTTATTGTGAACGATCTCGCCATTCATCGGTGAAGACTGGTGTGTCAATTGCTCTGATTTGAATGTGGTCAGGTCGAGCAGCCAGATCTGTTTGTTTCTTGAATTGTTGCTATAGATTTCCTGCTTCTGATCGCTAGCTGGGTTTTTACTGCTGCTATAAAAAACCATCTTATTCCCGATAAATGGATTGTTATGAAAGTAAAAGCTCAGGTTGCTGTTGCCTTCAATCCTGGAAAGACGGACGACCTTATGTTTGGTGTCTTTATCTATCCATTCATCCGGCATTTTTTGCCCTCCAGTTTCCATAACGGATTGGGCAAACAATACACGTGCATATAGCGTAAGCGCGGCAACAAGGAGGCAGATCAGTAAACGAATGGAAATCGGTTTCATAAGAGCAATCTTTAGAGTATAAAGTAAGGATTTTAAGGTCTCTTGCGTGTCCTGTACAGTCCTGAAAGGAAGAGAGCCCACGGAGAGCCGCGGAGAATACACAGAGGACCGCGGAGAGGGAATTAAGCCAATTAACTTTTTGCGCGAGTCGCCCCGTATTCAGTTGTTGAAAAAACATTATTTATGGGGAAATATAACGCGGGCAGAGGACCTGATGAGTTTAGTTTTGGCTGATAGCCCAAAGCGAGCCGTGGAAATGGAATTGAATGAAATAACAAAGGTGATAATCGGAGGTGCCATTAAAGTGCATCGGGAACTGGGTCCCGGGTTGCTTGAATCGGCCTATCAATCGTGTTTAAATTACGAGCTAAGTAAGACTGGCTTAAATGTCCAACAGCAACTTTCTTGTCCACTGATCTATCAGGGTCTTTTTATGGAAACTGGTTATAGGCTGGACTTGCTGGTAGAAAGTAAAGTTGTGGTCGAGATCAAATCCGTCGAGACATTAAACGAGGTTCACGCGGCCCAGGTTCTTACTTATATGAAATTAATCAAAGCACCAATAGGGTTATTGATAAACTTCAACGTACTCAGACTAGTCGATGGTCTAAAAAGATTCATCGCAAGGAAATAACTCGGTGGCTCTCCGCGTCATCTCTGAGGT
>Ga0066652_100000163_pt1 | contig 36285 bp, 30 predicted proteins | sample GraSoiAngelo_101_FD_71413 | JGI IMG/M metagenome (GOLD analysis project Ga0066652, IMG submission 71413) | Grasslands soil microbial communities from the Angelo Coastal Reserve, California, USA - 14_0903_02_30cm | ecosystem: Environmental > Terrestrial > Soil > Grasslands | place: USA... | reverse complement strand
CAGAAGCTGCTACCGCTCATTTAAATACTATGAATAAATTACAACCTTCGCGTCATCCTTGGCGTCTAAGCTTTTCTTATGGGCGCGCATTACAAGAACCCGCGTTAAAAACATGGAATGGAAAAGCGCATAATGTGAAAGCAGCTCAGCGTGCCTTCTATAAACGTGCAAGGCTTAATGCAGCAGCCTGTAAAGGACAATATCAATCAAGTATGGAAACGGAAGAAAAAGAGGCGGAAACAAACCTTGCTTAACCCATTGTTATAATAAATTTCACATTTGAGCACAGGTGTCAAACTTTATAAAAATAATTTTTTTTAGTTTTCTTTTTGAGTTTGAGACTTGTGCTTACGCAGATTTTTTTGATAATTCAACAATCGCCCTTGAAAATCGTATTGCTCCGATTGGAAAAGTCAACGTAGCTGCTTCAAATATAACACAGCCTTCTTTGAACGAGATTAATATTAATAAGGATGCCTCTATCCTATTAGGCAAAACCATATTTGAAAGTAAATGCATATTATGTCATAAAAATGGTGTGGCAGGTGCTCCTCGTTTAGGCAATAAGCCAGATTGGGCTCCCAGAATTAAAAAAAAATTTTCACTCTTATTAAAACACGTAACTATGGGCTACCAGGCAATGCCTCCAAAAGGAGCATGTTTAGAATGCTCAATTTTAGATTTAGAAATAACTATTCGCTATATGTTAGAACAGCTACCTTCTAATTAAATTTGATTCATTGTAATTAAAATTCACTTTTTCATATTTATAATAAATAGAAACTCTGCATATGAATTTTTGGAGTTATGCTACCATTAACGCCGCTTCTCTATACTTGATTCTCATAGCATGCATCGCCAAAAATCCAAATGCTTGAGTATTTCTATTGCCAGATATAATTTTAATTTTCTCCGTTTTTTATAATTAAATCTTATATCTGCATTCATCTTTTAAACAGTAATTTTGTTACGATTTAGGTCAACTATTCTTTTACTTATCCCTTTAATTTTTACCAAATCATCAATAGAGTTAAAAGGACCGTGCTCATTACGATAGGCAAGAATGGCTTTTGCACGCTTTAATCCAATCCCTTTTAACTCTGCTGCTAAGGTTTCCCCATCTGCGGTATTAATATTAACACGAGCAGAGATGGGATTTGGTATATTTTTGGCAGGAGAAGAAGTTAACACTGTATTGTTGTGAGAAATAAAAGGGCTAGTAGTCGCTAAAACTGGAGCCACAATAACTGATGTTAATAAAGCCGCAAACAGAGAAGAATAAATATTCATAAAACAAAACTCCTTTTTAAAATTTTTCTATCGGAATTTATATTTTATGGATAAAAAATGAATGAAACAATGAATTAAATGGTAATATTTTTATGCATAATAGAAAGATAGTCTTTTACTCCATTTGCAACGTTTCGAAAAGCTCCTTGATAACCAGCATTTCGCAATTTTGAAAGATCTGCTTGAGTAAAATTCTGATAACAATCCCGTAAATGTCCAGGAAAAGGAATATAGCGAATCTCTCCATGACCATAAAAATCAATAACTGCCTGAACTAACGCATTAAAGCTCTCACAGTTTCCTGTCCCGGTATTATAAATTCCACTTTTTTTAGACTCTAAAAACCAAAGATTAACAGCCACAGCATCATCAACATAAATAAAATCTCTCAATTGTTCACCATTAGCATAACCATCTGTTCCCTCGAATAAATTTATAATGCCTTTATCCTTGAGCTGTTTATCTGCATGCAATACCACGCTAGCCATAGAACCTTTATGATTTTCATTAGGGCCATAAACATTAAAATAACGTAAGCCTACAACCTGACTTTTTATTTCATTAAAGATACTTCTCACATATTGATCAAATAAATATTTAGAATAAGCATAGACATTCACTGGTTTCTCATATACTAATTCCTCTTTAAAAACAGTACCTAATCCATAAACAGCAGCGCTTGAAGCATAAATAAAAGGAACTTTCCAAGCTAAACAATAATGTAGTAAGCTTTTTGAATAATCATAATTATTTTCCATCATATACCGCCCATTCCACTCCGTAGTTACCGAACAGGCACCTTGATGAAAAACTGCTTTTAACTTTGAGAAAATTTTATTTTTATTAATTTGATCCAAAAATTCATTTTGATCTACATAATCAGTGATTGTACAATCCACAATGTTTCGGAATTTAGTGCCATTGGTTAAATCATCAACCACTACAATCGGCATATCAGGGTAGACAATATTAAGCTGTTTAACTAAATTACTACCAATAAAGCCCGCCCCACCTGTAACAACTATCATAAAGACTCCTTTTCTTGTTCTTGAATCTTGGAAATAATAGTACTAGTGGAATAACCGTCAACAAAATCCAATAATTTAATCTGGCCACCATATTCTTGTATTACTTTCGCTTCTGGAAGATCATCTATTTGATAATCAGATGCCTTGACCCAAACATCTGGTAATAATAACTTGATTAGACGTTCTGGTGTTGCCTCACTAAAGGACACTACCCAATCTACAACATTTAATCCTGCTAATACTGTCATTCGATTAGCTAATTTATTTATAGGTCTTCCCAATCCTTTTAATTTTGATACTGAAGCGTCATCGTTTACAGCAACGATTAATCGATCACCTAGTCGTTTTGCCTGTTCTAAGTAGGCAACATGACCTGCATGTAAAATATCGAAACATCCTCCTGTCATTATGATTTTCTCATTATGTGTTTTCGCATCCTCAACTGCAATTTTGAGTTCATCTTCTGTTAGAACACCACCACGAAATGAAAGCTGTTGAATTTGTATCGCTCGTCTCAACTCTGCTAGGCTGACGGTAGCTGTCCCTAGCTTTCCAACAACGATACTTGCAGCAATATTGGCAAGTTGAGCTGACTGAACTAAATCGGCTTGAGCTGCGTAGGTTAACGCCAAACAAGCGATCGCTGTATCGCCCGCACCCGTAACGTCATAAACTTGTTTAGCATAAGCGGGAAAATAAACTTCCGGTTGACCTTGTCGAATTAATGTCATCCCTTGTTCACCACGTGTCACAAGTACAGCTTGAAAATTATGCTTTTTTAAAAGTTGCGTACCTTTATCCACCAATACTTCTTCGTTATCACATTTTCCTACTACCGCTTCAAATTCCCTACGGTTAGGTGTCAATGCGGTAGCACCTTCATAAACATTAAAATCATTACTCTTTGGATCAATAAATATCGGTTTATCTGCTTTTCGTGCCAATTGGATAATCTTTTGAACTTCGAACAAACATCCTTTGCCATAATCAGAGAGGATTACCACATCGCAATGTGTAACTTTTTGCTCAAATAACCGTTTTAGCTTGGTATGCTCAAATTGATAAGGCGCTTCTTCAAAATCAAGACGTATTAACTGCTGATGTAAACTAAGTATACGAAGCTTAGTCACGGTAGGTGATTTTGGTGTTCTGTATAAAAAACAATTGACCCCCGCATGACTTAATTTTTTCTCAAGCGTATCTCCCGCTTCATCATTTCCACAAACACTCAGCAAATCAACCTGCGCGCCCAGAGCCGCTATATTTAATGCGACATTTCCTGCACCGCCTGGGCGTTCATCCAGGTTTTTTATATGCACTATCGGTACAGGTGCTTCGGGAGAAATTCTGGATGTATCGCCAGACCAATAACGATCTAACATCACATCGCCTACAACCAAAACGCGGATAGATTGAAATGAAGGAACTTGTATTTTCATTATACCTCTTGTCAAATCTTCTTCTTACATTTTCAATTTAAACAATCATCCGCAGGCATACTGCGGTGATATTTAAGCCTCTAGGAATTGTTTAAATTTTAAGCAAATGCCTATTTTCAAGCAGCCCTCTTAAAAAGCATATAGAGACGGGCGCTTAGTTTATGCGATAATACTAGCTAGAGTCCATTTTTACACATTTTTTTCCTTTATAAAGGTACCCTCCTATGAGTGATGCAGTTAATGCTCGAGAAAAAGCCCTTAAAATGGCTATAAGCCAAATAAGAAAACAACACGGAGAAGGTGCTGTAATGCGTCTAGGTGAATCCAGTCGAGTCCCAGTAGACGTCGTTTCTACGGGATCTTTAGGTTTAGACATCGCCTTGGGAATAGGTGGATTACCGCGCGGGCGCATCATCGAAATCTATGGACCAGAATCTTCAGGTAAAACGACACTCACTTTACAAACTATTGCTGAATGCCAAAAAATAGGGGGAGTAGCAGCATTTGTTGATGCGGAACATGCGCTGGATCCTATATATGCCACTAAATTAGGTGTAAAAACCGCCGATCTTTTAGTTTCTCAGCCTGATACGGGGGAGCAGGCATTAGAAATTGTTGATATGTTAGTCCGCTCTAATGCAGTTGATATTATTGTGATCGACTCTGTTGCTGCGCTAACCCCTCGCGCTGAAATTGAGGGAGAAATGGGCGATTCACATATGGGTTTACAAGCTCGTTTAATGTCACAAGCTTTACGTAAACTCGCAGGGAATATTAAACGTTCAAATACATTAGTTATCTTCATTAACCAAATCCGCATGAAAATTGGAGTTATGTTTGGTAATCCCGAAACAACAACGGGCGGCAATGCACTAAAATTTTATGCGTCAGTACGCCTCGATATTCGACGTACCGGTTCCATCAAAAAGGGTGATGAAATCATTGGTAATGAAACTCGGGTCAAAGTAGTAAAAAACAAAGTTGCTCCTCCATTTAGACAAGCTGAATTTGAAATTCATTATAATCAAGGAATTTGTCATATTGGAGAAATTGTTGATCTAGGGGTAACCTTCGGGTTAATCGATAAAGCGGGAGCCTGGTATAGCTATCAGGGCGAACGTATTGGCCAAGGAAAAGATAATGTGAAACAATTTCTGAAAGATCACATTAAAATTTGTCAAAATCTGGAAACGGAAATTCGGAAAAATTTACTCAGCAATCCATCTGAAAATAACTTACCTGAGGTACCAGAACTAGAAGCCGAAATTATTGAATAGGTCTCAGCGTCTTGTATGATATATAAGGTTAAGGCTTTAGAAATTGATAAAAATATCCACCAAATTGCGCTGAATTATTTAGCGAGAAAAGAACATACTCGCTTAACGCTTCGAGAAAAATTGATGCAAAAAGAGTTTTTGCATCAATCCGTGGAAACTGTTTTAGATATTTTAATTCAACAAGGATTTTTAAACGAGGAGCGTTTTTGTGAAGCTTTTATACAAAAACGTATAAAACAAGGATATGGGCCTGTTCGAATCATTGCCGAATGTCATCAATATGGTATACATAGTGATATTATTTTTTTACACCTTCCCCGAGATGAAGAATTTTGGGTAGCCGCTATTCAGAAAATACTGGAAAAGAAATTCCGGTCTAATCATCTACCAAAAGAACAATTACGTCAAATACGTTACCTTCAATATCGAGGCTTCAAAATTGATCAAATAAAAACATCTCAAAAAATTTACTTTCATCAGACAAAATAAACCCAGCTGTTTTTAAAAAATAGGTAGCCATTACCATAGGAATAGATGATGACCCTCTTACCAAAATTTAAAGAAATTAACCCGGACAATATAGTCAGAGAATTAGATGCTCTACTTACTAATAATCGTTTCGAGTTAAAAAAATTATTAACCGAAGTCACGCCTCTCGATTGGAGCTTTATTCAGAAGTTAGAAGATTTAGATGATAGACTTCAACATTTTTGGTCTCCAATCAATCATCTTTATGCTGTCAAGCAAACTTCAGGACTAAGATACGCTTACAATGAATGCCTCCCTAAACTAAGTGCGTACAGCTCAGAATTAAGCCAAAATCAAACTCTCTACCAATCCATTAAAAATTTAGCAAATAGTGATTATCAATTCAATTATGCCCAAGAAAAATATCTACATAATGAATTACGAGATTTTCATTTAGGGGGTGTGGATTTACCCAAAACTCAACAAAAAAGATATCAGGACATACAAACACAGCTATCACAATTATCAAATCAATTTGAGGAAAATTTACTGGATGCGACGGCTGAGTGGTCTAAATTCATTAGTGATAAATCTGAGCTAAAGGGAGTCCCTGCTTATATTATTGCAAATGCAGAAAAAGCAGCGCGAGAAAAAAAATTATCTGGTTATTTAATCACTCTAGATTACCCTTCGTATTTTCCCATAATAACCTATGCAGAAAATCGCGGCCTGCGGGAAGCCATCTATAAAGCTCACATTACACGAGCTTCAGAGCTTAGCAACCTAAACCTAGATAATAGTAAAGTTATGTTTAACATACTTAATCTACGTCATGAACTGAGCCAAATACTAGGCTTTAAAAATTACGCTCAAAAAAGTTTAGCTTCAAATAAAATGGCAAAAAACCCTGAAGAAGTGCTTAAATTTTTAGAAGAATTACTTGTTTATACACAATCTAAAGCAAAAGAAGAATGGAAGGAACTTTTGCATTTTGCTCAATCTGAAGATCAAATTGATAGTCTCCAAGCTTGGGATGTTTTGTATTATCGAGAAAAATTTCAAGAAAAAAAATTTGGTATTTGTGATGATACCTTACGCTGTTACTTTCCCGTGACAAAAGTACTTTCCGGTCTTTTTAGCTTAATAGAACGTTTATTTGGTATGCAAATCAAAGAAATGAAAGGCGTTGAGGTCTGGGATCCAGAAGTTCGTTTTTTCGCAATTACCGATCAACAACAACAATTACGAGGACAGTTTTATTTAGATCTTTATGCAAGACCTGAAAAACGTGAGGGTGCTTGGATGGATGATTATCAATCGAGACGAATCTTAAGTAATGGTGATATTCAAACTCCCATTGCTTTTTTAACCTGTAATTTCCCCCCACCAATCAACTTGGAACAAACTCCTCTATTAACACATGAAGAAGTTTTAACTTTATTCCATGAATTTGGTCATGGTTTACAACATATGTTGACCATAATTGATCACTCTGCAATTTCAGGTATTAATGGCGTTGCCTGGGATGCCGTAGAATTACCAAGTCAATTTTTAGAATATTTTGTTTGGGAAAAATCAGTCTTAGACCAAATCAGTAGCCACTATAAAACAGGTAAACCTTTACCTGATACTTTGATCACTAAAATGCGCGAAGCTAAAAATTTTCAGGCTGGGCTACAACTATTAAGGCAATTAGAATTATCATTATTTGATTTTCGAATACATATAGAATTTGATCCAGGAAAGGGCTATGAACAGATTCAAAATCTACTCAATTCAATTCGCAGGCAAATTGATATAATACCCTTAGCTCCATTCAATCGATTTCAACATGGGTTTTCGCATATCTTTGCCGGTGGCTATGCAGCTGGATATTATAGTTATCTTTGGGCAGAAGTTTTAGCCTGTGATGTGTTTGCCAAATTTCAAGAAGATGGAATCTACAATAAAACAACTGGAAAAGCGTTTTTACAAAGTTTTTTAGAACAAGGTGGTGCAATCGATGCTATTGAGTTATTTAAAAAATTCCGCGGCCGCGAACCAAAAATACAAGCTTTTTTAAAAAGCTTAGACTTTAATTATTAGCGAGATTTATAAGCCCAGCTTTAAACGCCTAGATAAACTTGAACTAAATCTATTTTTAGGATCCCAATGTTGCTTAATGGTCAACCATTCTGGGTAGCGTTTATACATTTCCCGAAATGTTTTTGGTTTTAAACGTGCATCTTTTGCTAAATAAACTTTGCCGCCCGCCTGAATAACTATTTCATCCAAAATATCTAAACATTTAAATAACTTCTCATTGGAAATAGGAATATCGAGCGCTAATGTAACTCCGGATAATGGAAATGACAATGGAGCTAAATTTTCTTGGCCGAAACGTTTCAGCACAGCTAAAAAACTAGGATGCTTATATTTATGTAAAGTCTCTAAGATTTCTTTAATTGCAGAGTAAGAAAATTTAGTAGGTATTGCACATTGATACTGAATAAATCCTTTTTTTCCATATAAACGAGGCCAATTTCTTATTCGATCCAACGGAAAAAAATAATTCTGATAAGGTTGTAAATAAACTTGATTTTTTTTTGCTAAATAATAGTAGTAAATTTTATTGAAAAATTTCACTATTTTAGAATTTAAAAAACAACAGGAAAATAAATTGGGAAATTTAAAAGAGAAATATTTTGGGACAAAAAAAGGTTGTTTTTGTTGAGAAGTGGGAAGCTCCAATAAATCTGCATGTTTTGCCTTCATAATAACACCGTGGGATAATGGCATATTTAAAGCATCTAACCATGCTACACTATATTCGAACTCATTATTTTCTTTAATTAATGACTCTACTATTTGTTTTAAGTTTTTTTTTGCTAGATGTTGTACCTTCATATAAGCCGTTTCAATTCGTTTTAACTGCAAGGTCACAACGCTAATAATACCTGTTAAGCCCATACCACCTATCGTAGCCCAAAATAAGTCTGGTATAATTTCAGGTGAACAATTTATTTTTTTTCCATCAGCAGTGATAAGTTGTAAACTTATTACATGTTGTCCTAAGGAACCAGCAAAGCAATGATTTTTCCCATGTATATCAGTAGCAATGCAACCACCCAAAGAAACTTCTGCTGTTCCTGGAATGACAGGCAAAAACCAACCTTGCTTAACTATAAGTTCTAAAATCTTTGCTAGACTAATACCTGATTCAACTGACAATATACCTTTATGCAAATCAAATTCGAGAAAACGATCTAAACGGTTTGTTAAAATGACTTCTCCTTGCGTATTCAAAGCAGCATCACCATAACTTCCTCCAGAACCACGTGCTATAGAGATTTTCTCATTCGTTTTAAGCTCTGCATAATTTTCGGGGCGCGATACCGACGCTGGAGGCTCTATAGGATAACCATTAAAACTAACTTCACATTTCTTACGCCAACTCATAATACTACCCAGTTATAGGGATTAAATGGTCCAAATTAAATCTTGACAATTCTTCATTCAAATATTTTCTTATCTCAGTCGCATTATCCATTGCTAAAATCCGCATTAATGCATCTCTGGCTTGATGAAAACTAATTTGCCGTATGACTGATTTTATTCTAGGAATAGAAAAAGAATTCATACTCAATGCATCAAACCCCATGGCTAAAAGCAACGGGATAGCTAAAGGATCACTAGCCATCTCTCCACAAATGCTAATGGGTTTTTGCACCTGATGAGCTGCTTCTACAATTTGAACTAATGCTTTTAGAACCGCGGGCTGAAAGGGATCATATAAGTTAGCTACGCGCGGGTTATTACGATCGACGGCTAGCATGTATTGTGTGAGATCATTGCTTCCAACTGATAAAAACTCAACTCGTTCTGCTAGTGCGCGAGCTTGATAAATTGCAGAAGGCACTTCGATCATTATCCCAATCGGCGGTTTACATGCTTGACGATCCTCACTCACTACCTTTTCATAAGCTTGATCAATCAAACGTAAAGCATGATCAGCCTCAGCAACACAACTAACCATTGGCAACATAATCCGTAAATTATTAAATCCTAAATTGGCTCGTAACATCGCACGAATTTGTATTAAAAATATTTCTGGATGATCCAGAGTTACACGAATTCCACGCCAACCTAAAAAAGGGTTATCCTCTTTGATAGGAAAATAAGGTAATGACTTATCTCCTCCGATATCTAAGGTACGCATTACGACCGGTCGTGGTGAAAATGCCGCTAATAATTGCCGATATAAACCATATTGTTCATCTTCAGCCGGGAAACAATCTCGAATTAGAAAAGGAACTTCTGTGCGATATAGCCCTATACCTTCCGCACCCGCTGTTAACGAAAGGCTTGCATCAGCCATCAAACCTGTATTTACCCAAAGCGCTATGCTATAACCATCTAAAGTTTTTGCAGGTAATTCTCGCAACGCCTCAAGACTATTCGTAAATTCACTTTGTTGCTGTATTAATGTGGTAAAATTTTGTTTAACCTTTCCTGAGGGAGCAACTATAATACGACCTTGAGAGCCATCTACGATTAAAGTTTGCGCTTCGAGCTGGTTTACGGGTAAATTTTCTACGCCAGTGACAGCTGGAATTCCTAAAGAGCGCGCCAATATGGAAAGATGAGAATGGCTAGAATCTTTTACTGAAACTATCCCTGCTAACCGTCCCTCAGGTACTTCCGCTAAAGCGGAAGGACTAACTTCCTCACCAATTAAAATAGTATTTTCTGGATAGAGAGGGGGAGTAAATTGATTGTTTTGTAAATGCATTAAGATTCGACGTCCTAAATCTCTTAAATCGGCCGCTCTTTCGCGCAAATAATCATCATCGACTTTCTCAAATTGTTGCACATGAGTACTGATAACCGATTGCAAAGCTGCCTGAGCCCATTGATGAGAAGTTTTAATAGCTATTATTACTTCTTTTTCCAAACTAGCTTTATTTAAAATTGCTAAATATACATCAAATAATGCTTGTTCTTCTTCTAGTAGCACAGACGCCATATGTTTTTTTAAACGATGAATATCATCACGTGCTGCTTTAAAAGCTTTTTTTAGCTGAGTTATTTCTGCTAATAAATCATCTGCTCTTTTATAGGGGACTGCTTCTAAATCGGCAAAAGGATAAGCGACAACCACCTGCCCTATGGCAATACCGGGTGCACTCGCAATGCCCTGAAAGCTAATATCTTGTTGTAATTGTTTTTTATTTTCTTTAAATAAAGAAAATATTTCTCCTGTTGCCTCTGCATGCGCCAGTACACCACCTAATTGGGCCGCCATGGTGACCAAAAAAGCTTCTTCCGCTTCGTCAAAACAACGTTGTTCTTCTTGTTGAACTACCAATACACCTAATAAAGCACGATTATGAATAATAGGGACGCCAAGAAAAGCTTTATAACGTTCTTCGCCAATATCGGCAATATATAAAAAATCAGGGTGTTCGGGTGCATTGTCAATATTAATTAATTCGCCCGTGCCTCCAACTAAGCCAACTAAACCTTGATCAAAGCCAAGACGTACTTTTCCAACACACCTAGGATTTAAACCTTCTGTTGCGAGTAAAACATAATTTTTTTCGCTATCAAGCAGAAATACTGTGCAGGATTGAGTATTTAAAGCTTCACGGATCCGTCTTACTAAAGTTCGTAAAGCTTCTTTAAAACTTTGCGCTGCGCTGATTTCTTGAACAATACGACGAAGTATTTTCAACATAGCAAACACCTAACTTATTAATATTTGGGCATATAATTAAATTACGGTTTAAAATATTTACATCTATGCCAATCTAAACCCTAACATGCTCAAATAAACTTATATTTGGTTATTCGACTTTTTCTACTAACGTTAAGTTGCTACATAATTTACTAGCCCGTCTTTGTTGCATAATTTCAGAGGGAAATAATGTCGCTAATTCTTCTAACGCACGCCGATAAACATGTCTCTTAAATGTAATAACTTGCCTAATAGGATACCAATAAGGAGCCCAACGCCAACGATCAAACTCAGGGGATCGAGTCACATCAAAACGAATTTTTTCTGGGCTTCCCCTCAAGCAAAGCAAAAACCATTTTTGTTTTTGCCCAATGCATAATGGATGCATATGGGAGCGTCGTAAATGAAGAGGTAACCAATAATATAACCAATTTTTTGTCCCCCCTAGCAACTCAACATCTGAATCCTCTAGTCCTAATTCTTCATAAAGTTCCCTGAATAAGGCTTGCTCAGGAGTTTCATTAATTTGAAGACCACCTTGTGGAAATTGCCAAGCATGCTGGCCAATACGTCTAGCCCAAAGGACTTGCCCAACAGAATTAGCAACTATAATTCCGACTCCTATACGAAAACCTTCCTCGTCAATCACACGATACTCTCCACATAAATTAGGCTTACATTGTTTCATAAAAGTACTGGGGGGTAAACTATCTTAGGACTTCTATCATTAATTTTTTTTATCTATAAATGGAGAAACTAGCATAGAAAAAAGTCTGCTCCATTCAAGCATACCAAATTTGGGCATGTAGCTTGTAATGTCTTCATCCTTGGGATAGGAATTTTCAATGAAAAATGAAATATCTATCTGAATCGTTACGCATTTTTAGCAAATACCAATCATTTATTAAAATATCCAGATCCAAGATATTTAAAATATTTTTACCTTTGAGTTGCATGCGATCTAGAGATCATTTTTCAAAATTAATTTTCGTAGAAAAAATTTTTTTGACAATAGTAAAGTAAAACTCTGAAAATTGATTTTTATAACTAACGGATCGACTCATACCCTTTAACGAGCCCTCTTTTAGAAAAAATAATTTGCCATAGCTGAAGATCGCGTGCTCTAAACGCGCCTGCGCATGCCAGTAAATAGTATTTCCACATCCGATAAAAAAACGCATAATCATAATCTTTTTTTAAAAAAGCCCAAGATTTATTAAAGTTTTCGAACCAGGCCATTAGTGTTTTATCATAATATACTCCAAAATTATGCCAATCCTCCATAATAAAAAGACCTTCACTTGCTTTTCCAATTTGACGAATAGAAGGTAAACTCCCATTGGGAAATATATATTTATGGATCCATGGATTGGGATGATATTTTGATGTATTGCTTCCTATTGTATGTAATAAAAATAATCCAGAATCTTTTAAACAATGGTGTGCAATTTTCATATACGCTTTATGATTTTTTGGCCCCACATGCTCAAACATACCTATCGAGCAAATACGATCAAATACTCCCGTAACATCTCTATAATCCTTAAAGAGTATTTCTATAGGCCAACCTTGACAATTTTTTTTAGCATAATGATATTGTTCCTTAGATACCGTCAACCCTACTACTGAAACTCCATAGTTTTCCGCAGCATAACGAGCAAAACTTCCCCAGCCACAACCAATATCTAATATTTTCATACCTGATTTGAGTTTTAATTTTTCACACGCCAAAGCTAATTTGGCTTGTTGTGCTTCATCTAAAATTTTGCTTTTTTTCCAATAAGCACAACTATAGGTCAAATCCTTATCCAACATCGCTTGATATAATGAGTTTCCTTTATCATAGTGATGTTCACCTACTTCAAATGCGCGAGATTTTGCTTGTAAATTAAAAAAACTCATAAAAATTCGACGAAGCTTTTCCTTAATGAAATAATAAAGAAAATATTTATTTTTTTTTATATTTTCAGGTAATTCTGTACGTAATAAGCAAAAAAAGAATTCATCAAGTCTTTCACAATCCCACCATCCTTCCATATAGGATTCACCTAATGCTAAAATAGGATTTTTTAACAATCGTAAATAAAAGCGCTCATTATGCACCTGAATATCTCTAGGTTTTTTTCCATTAATCTCAATATGTGCTTCTCTTAATAATTGCTGGATTAATTTTTTAGCGTACGGTAGTTTCATTGAAATATCCTTCATAAAATTATCAAATCTGAACCTTATCCCCCTTACAACCCATAACAAGTTACGATATAGTGACCTAATGAGTTAATTAATATTGATTTAGATTTTCACACTATGCCGAATTCTTCTTTAATTAAGAATCTTCTTTCTAGCACTGCCTATAATCATCCGACTTTGCAACTTGGACTTATTGAAACACACGTTTCTTGGGTTATACTAACTGGAAAATATGCTTATAAAATAAAGAAACCAGTAGATTTTGGCTTTTTAGATTTTTCAACTTTAAAAAAACGCAAACATTTTTGCGAAGAGGAATTGCGTTTAGGCCAATTATTTGCGTCTGAAATTTATCTTGCTGTTGTACCTATTACAGGAACTGTTGAATACCCTCAAATTAATGGCGACACTGGACCTATTTTAGAGTATGCGATTAAGATGTGCGAGTTTTCTCAAGACAATTTACTCAGCACATTACTTAAGCAAGGGAAGCTAAGCACTACACTTATTGATCAATTAGGACAGCTAATCGCAGAATTTCATAAAAAAACATCCATTGCCCCTAAAAATTCGCGATTTGGTCTTCCTCATGAAGTGCATGCGCCTACTCAGCAAAATTTTGCACAAATAATCCCTTTACTTAGCAGCTCTAAGGATATAGCCCAAATAAAAAGATTAGAAAGATGGGCTAACAAACAATTTTCTAAACATAAAAAATTATTTGAAGAACGCAAAGAAAAAGGTTTTATTCGTGACTGTCATGGAGATTTACATTTAGCCAATATTATTTTCTATCATGACAAACTTATTTTTTTTGATCGTCTGGAGTTCAATGAAGATCTGCGATGGACAGATGTCATTGCTGATCTTGCTTTTCTAGCGATGGATTTAGCGGAAAAAAAACAACCCAAATTAGCCACTCAATTAATCAATACTTATCTACAGTTTACTGGAGACTATGAAGGATTAAATTTATTACCCTATTATCTTTCTTATCGAGCAGTCGTTCGCGCCAAAATAGCTTTATTCCGCCTTAATCAAAAAGATTTAAATAATGAACAAAAAATAGATATTCATAATGATTATTACAATTTCATAAATTTAGCGGAATCTTATATTCACTTTAAAAAACCAAATTTAATCATTATGCATGGATTGGCAGCATCTGGGAAATCAACTTTAGCAAAAAAAATTGCAATTGAATGCGGTGCCATTCAAATAAGTTCTGATATTATCCGTAAGCAATTATTTAACCTACCTTTATATGAAAAATCTAACTCTACTCTCTACGGAGGAATTTACACTCCTGAATCAACAGAGAAAACTTATAATAAACTTCTAGATTTAGCAAAAATTATAATTAAAGCAGGCTTTATTACAATAATAGATGCTACATTTCTTCTTCATAGTCAACGATTTATGTTTTATAATTTAGCGAAACTTTTAAAAATACCTTTCTATATACTTAATTGCCAAACCACCGATCTTGAATTAATACAACGAATAAAAAAAAGAGATATTAAAAAAAATACAATCTCTGAAGCAAATTCAAGCATTTTAGAATACCAAAAAAGATTAATAGAGCCTTTATCAAGTTCAGAAAAACTACATACCTTGGTTATTGATGGTAAAATGTCTACTTTTAAAAACGTTTTAGATAGTATTTGTTCGTATAAAAATTAATTTAAATTTTCAATTTATACTAGACTAAACTAAACTTTTAAATAAAGAGGAATGCTTATGTTTGATACGAAATTTATTGATGATACCGTTAAGCGACTTAGTGAAAGTTTACCACCCGGATTAAATAAATTTAAAAAAGATTTGGAAAAAAATTTTAGAGCTGTTTTGCAAAGTATGCTTACCAAACTTGATTTAGTTACTAGAGAAGAATTTGATATACAAAAAAAAGTTTTAGCAAAAACTCGTAGTAAATTAAATGCATTGGAAAAACAAATTGCTTATTTAGAAAGTCAGATCGGTAAACCAAAAAAGGTGTAAAATAAAAAACTTATAGTTTAGATTTTTACTAATATACAATAATAGAATTTTTAAGACTGTAAAAATACCCTAATGTATTAACCATAGGTGAAAATTCCAAATTGAAGAACAAAAAAGTCAAAAGTTAAATATAAAGAATATATTAAAATAATAAAATACAGAAGGAGCTGATTATGTCGATAGCTATTGTACAAACCCGCGCAAATGCTGGTATTGAAGCGCTTCCTGTTATTGTTGAAACTCATATATCAAATGGTTTACCTAGTTTATCAATTGTTGGACTACCTGAAGCGACAGTCAAAGGGAGCCGAGATCGAGTGCGTAGTGCTATAATTAATGCACAATTTGAATTTCCAGCTCGACGAATAACTATCAATCTTGCCCCTGCTGATCTTCCCAAACAAGGAGGCAGATTTGATTTACCAATTGCGCTAAGTATTCTGGCCGCTTCTAATCAGATACCTAACAACACTCTTAAACAGTATGAGTTTATCGGTGAATTAGGATTGTCTGGGGAACTTCGACCCGTTTCGGGCATCTTACCTTTTTCTTTAGCTGCTCAGAAAGCTAATCACATTATAATAGTTCCCTTAGAAAATGCTCAAGAAGCCAGCTTCAATAAAGCATCCAATATTTTAGCCGCTAAAAATATTTTACAAATTTGCTCACATTTACATGGGCGAGAACTCTTAACAAATTATCATGCTGAGTTTACTAAACTTAAATACCCTGTATTACCTGATCTATCTGAAGTGTTTGGTCAAGCACATGCAAAGCGCGCACTAGAAATTTGCGCTGCGGGGAAACATAGTTTGTTAATGATAGGCCCGCCAGGTATTGGTAAAACTATGCTTGCTTCTCGTTTGATAAGTTTATTACCTTTGCTCAGTGATGAAAAAGCTCTAGAACTTGCTGCAATCCATTCCATCAGGGGGCATTCCCTAAAATTAAGCACTTGGAAATTCCCTCCTTTTCGTAGACCACATCATACCGCTTCAAGCATTGCACTGGTCGGAGGAGGTAATCCTCCTCAACCTGGAGAAATATCATTAGCCCATCATGGTGTTTTATTTTTAGATGAATTACCAGAATTCGATCGTCGCGCATTAGAAGCTTTGCGCGAACCTTTAGAGTCCGGAAATGTCACTATCTCACGTGCGGCTAAACAAATTGAATTTCCAGCAAATTTTCAATTAGTCGCTGCAATGAATCCTTGTCCATGTGGACATTTGGGTAGCCAGATAAACCCATGTATATGTACGACACAGCAAATTCAGCGTTATCGAAAAAAATTATCTGCTCCTTTTTTAGATCGTATAGATATCTGTATTGAAGTAAACCCATTACCAAAAAATTATTTACTTCAAAAAAATAAAGAAGAAAGTAGCGAAAACGTTCGAAATCGAGTTAAAAAAGCCCAAATTAAACAACTTAAACGTTTTGGGAGACTTAACCATAATCTATCGGGTGAGCTATTGGAAATTTCAAGTAACTTATTAAATAAAGATCAAAAAATTTTACAAAATTTCTTAGAAAAATTCCAGCTATCAGTGCGTGCTTACCATCAAATTTTGCGTATTGCGCGTACTATAGCAGATTTATCAGAAAGTGAAAAAATTAAAAATTCTCATTTAATGGAAGCGTTAAGTTATAGATTTTTTAAAAATTAATTTGTATCCATTTAGAAAATTTATCCCTTTATATATTAAATTTTTATTATAATTTCCAATAAAATCATATGGAAACTTAAATAAAAAAACTATAGAATATAACTTTCAAAATGGATTTAATTAAAATGGATATTTTCTCTATCTGTACGGCCGCTGCTTGGGATATTGAATTTAAACAACATGAACAAGAAAGCGCACTTTCTGATCTTGAATCTGGAAAAATTATCTTCTGCCCGCAACTTTCATTTAACATTGAGCCCTCTGAACGGATGCTATTTATTCCTTATATAATAAATAAAAAAACAAAAAATATTAGTTTTAATCTAAAAAAAAATCATTTAAAAGGAATCAAAGCGGATCAAAAACACCAAACTTGTTTAAAATCCATGTTAGTTCGTTTTTCTAAACAAGCCGACTGTTTCATGAATTCATTATTTTCGCAATATAATAATTCACTTATCCTAGGTCGGACTAGTTACCGGCCTGTACAAATAAGAACCCGAAAATCTTCTGCACGAAAAGATGATCGCCGATTACATATAGATGCATTTGCTGCTAATCCTAATCAAGGACATCGAATTGTTCGCCTATTTTGTAATATCAATCCTTATGGTGAACATCGGGTTTGGCGTATAGGAGAAAGTTTTGAAGAAGTAGCTCAACGTTTTTTTCCAAAAATCAATAGGCCTATTCCTGGTAGTGCAAAACTTTTACATTGGTTAGGAATAACTAAAAGTATTCGTACTCATTATGATCATATCATGCTAAAAATCCATGATGGTATGAAGCTCGACCAAGATTATCAAAAACAAGTTAAATATAAAGAAGTCAGTTTTCCTCCTGACACTAGTTGGATAGTTTCTACGGATCAAGTATCGCATGCTGCCATTTCAGGACAATATTTGCTTGAACAAACCTTTCACTTGCCAACAACAGCTATGATAAATCCCAGTTCCGCGCCACTTCATATTTTAGAGAAATTATCAGGCTATTGCTTAACTTAATAATTAATAGCAAAATTGATAAAATCAATTTGAATTTTAGTTAAATTATAAAAAAAGCAAACATCTGGGATCTTCAAATGTTAGAATCTATCCTCAATTTATTGGCAGATGGTAAAGTTCACTCAGAAAAAGAAATCAGCAAGTTATTAGGTATTCCTTGCATGATGATTCCAACTATATTAGAGGAAATTCCAAATGCATCAATAAATTTAGAGGTTATTAATAATAAAAATTATCGTATCTTAGGTGGCTTAGAATTACTTAATGCTGCTTATATTGCTAAAAAAATAGGTGTAACCAAGCTATTACTTTCTAAACTTGAAGTTTTAAGGCTTGTCGATTCAACCAATAATTATCTGCTTAATCAAACAAAATGCATTGGTAATTATGCAGTTTTTGCAGAACAACAAACAGCCGGCCGAGGTCAATTTAAACGGACCTGGTATTCTAACTTCGGAAAAAATATAGCTTTATCTCTTTTATGGCAATTTTCAATTCCAATGAATAAGTTAACAGGGTTAACTTTAACAGTGGGTGTTGCCGTTATTAAGGCCCTTGAAGAATATGGATTAAAAGGAATACAACTCAAATGGCCTAACGATATCATTCATCAGGGTAAAAAATTAGCCGGCATACTAATCGAATCTCGATCTATCGAACAGAAAATCAAAAAAATGGTCATTGGTATTGGCTTAAATCTTTATGTTCCGGTAACACCTTCCTTCATAAATGATCAGATCACAAGTATTTTTTCTCTACAAAAACTAACGCCTCAACGAAATCAACTCGCTGGACTTATCTTAAAAAATTTACTTCTTACACTCGTTGACTTTGAAGCTAAAGGCTTAAATTTTTTCATAGAAGATATACAACGACTCGATAATTTATCTGGTAAATTAATTACAGTTCAAAATCAAAACAATTTTTTAGAAGGTATTGGAAGGGGAATAAATATGCAAGGCCAACTTTGTGTGCAAATAAATAATAAGACTTATTGTTTTAATAGCGGAGAAATTCGAGTTAAGTTAAAATCAGTCCTGTTTGATTCATAACAGATGCAACTTTGCTAAAATTTTTATAATTAATTGGTTGAATCTGAAAATGCTTAACGATAAAAAGCTAGCACTCCCAACATTGGATATTTGCTAATTGCAAAAAAATATTACTCCCTCCAACTATGAGAGATGTTTTTAGGTTCAGAACGATCAGCAAATCAATAACTGATAAACACCATCAAAGCAACAATCAAACCCAAAAAGTTAAGTTATTATAATATTACATCCAAAAGTTCCATAGAAAAACTGTAATTGCTGCAAAAAACATGAAAAAATTAATCAAGTATTATTTTAAAAATACTATTCAATAAAAATTTTATTTCTATAATATTGAATCTGTTAATGAGACTGTTGCGCGATGATCACATAAAGGATTTTGAGTCTAATGGTGGTAGAAAATTACCCTCATTGAAAAAAGATCAAATAGTAAATTGCTAATTTATTTTAAATTGACTACAATTTGGCTCTTCTTTAGCTGGAATAGCTCAGTTGGTAGAGCAACTGATTTGTAATCAGTAGGTCCCGGGTTCGAATCCTGGTTCCAGCACCAGAACATTCTATCTTAACTTACAACCCAATTATCTGAAATGACAATATGTTATCTTTAATAAATATAGCTGCTTATCGCTTTATTCAAATCCCTGATGGGATTTTATCTAAATTACAAATTTCACTGAGAACAAAAGCCAACGAACTAGGATTGAAAGGTACGATATTATTAAGTGTTGAGGGAATTAATTTATTTATCTCCGGTGAAAATGATGCCATTTGTGCCTTTCAAAATTTTCTAAATACTTATTCATATTTTCAAAATTTAGAATTTAAAAAATCATTTTCTAATTTTTACCCTTTTAAAAAAATGTTGGTTAAACTAAAAAAAGAAATCGTATCTTTTGGGATTAATAACTTTAACCCTGAAAAATATACTGCGCCCTATATCACTCCTGAAATACTCACGAGTTGGTTAAAAAGTAAACCTGAATTAATACTTTTAGACACACGGAATACCTTTGAATTTGAACTTGGAAGCTTTAAAAACGCTTTAAATTTAGACCTTAAACGGTTTAGAGATTTTCCTAATGCAGTAAAAAAATTACCTGAAAAACTCAAACAGTTACCAATTGTAACTTTTTGTACCGGAGGAATTCGTTGTGAAAAAGCAGCCGCTTACCTTTTAGAAAATGGTTATCAAGAAGTCTATCAATTAAAAGGGGGTATATTAAATTACTTTGAAAAATCTGGTAAAAAACATTTCAGGGGTGCCTGCTTTGTGTTTGATGCCAGAGAGAGCATATCTCCAATATTCTAAGCTTAATAAAAAAAACGAGCTTTTTAATGTGTTTCACCTAGTTCAGTTAAAAACCTCTTACTTAATTTGTGAATTATCTTGTCTTTAATAAACTTATAAGGTATTTTTAGCCCAATTCTTGTTAATTTCCTCCTTTTGTATGAAATATTTACTCCTTCCCATTCTACTCCCTGATTCCTTTCTTACTAACTGCTTGTGGACCACCCACGATTTTTAGCATATCACAAGAGCAATGGAATCAGCTAAATCAACAACAAAGAAGCCAGGTCATTGAAGGGAAGGCTATAACCAACGTTGTAAGACCGAAGCACAGGTAGCACCGATATATGCCATAGCAGATGCATTAAAATCCAAAAATAACGCCGCCATGCCCCAAAAACCATTTAACTCGAATCTAGATGATGACGATTTTTTTAGGTCTGCTCACAATCCAATGGTGGATATGCATATTCCAAAAATTCCCGATCCTTTGCCATATCCTAATTTAGACAATTAAACGGCTCTTAGATTTATTAACTTTAGCTAGCCATTGATGTTCCACGTGAAACATTACTATTAGCTGGATACTAGCTTTAATCCGAGGATAGAACCTATTAATAAGGTTAAAAAAATCATCCTTATCAAAGATAAAGGATCTTTAAAAAATAATATGCCTACCAAAACTGTCCCTAATGCGCCTATTCCTGTCCATACTGCATAGGCAGTTCCTAATGGTATTTTTACAATTGCTTTATTCAAAAGAAATAAGCTTAAGCTTGAAAAAAATAAAAAGCCTAATGTGTAGTATATTTGAGTAAACCCTTCTGATAATTTCATACAAGTTGTAAAACCTACTTCAAATAAACCCGCCACTATCAAAATAAACCAGGGATTCATAGTATTCCTTCCTCATAATATTAGAGATATTACTTCTTAAATTTAATTTTTTTCCATAATTTTACCTTGTTCAACTTGGAATATTTTCCCAAGCATGCGAGTTTCCAGCCTCTTTATCAAAATTTCGTCTATTGCGGTGATAAATACTTGCGCTTCCAGACTTTGAAGTAAATGCATAAGCATATTTTGTTTGCCCGAATCAAGCTCTGCAAATAAATCGTCAAACAAATAAATGCATGATTTAGCTGTTATTTTTTTTAATAAGATACCTTGTGCAAGCTGCAATGCACATGTTAATAATTTTTGCTCGCCTCTTGACAATACTTCATGGACGGGATTTCCATTTAGCTTTATTAATAAATCTGCTCTATGTGGGCCAAATTGCGTATAAGCCAGTTTGTAATCCCGAACTATTGAACTAGTTAAAATTGAACTTAAACTTAATTTTTTATCCCATCCTTGATAAAAATCAATACTTAAGCTTTCCAAAGTAAGTAATTTACTAATTAATTTGTTGATTAAAGGCGTTAATTTTTGTATATATTTATCTCGCATTACAGTTAGTACGTTAGCTGCCTCAACTAGCTCTAAGTCCCATATCTTAATTTGATTGGTTGGAATCTGCTGTTGCAAAGCTGCGTTACGTTGCTTTAGAGCCTGTTGAAATCGTTGCCATACCTGAAAAAATTGTGGTTCCACGTGAAACACACCCCAATCAATAAACTGTCTACGTGCCTTAGGCCCACCACTCAACAATTGATAACTATTTGGATTAATAAGTTGTAATGGCAATAATTTAGCCAATTCGCTAACGGAATTAATATTATTCCCGATTTTAATTTTTGTTTTTCCTTGACGTATTTTTTCTAGGCCTAAAGTTGTAGACCATTGCCCTAAAATAATTGAAAATAAATTAAAGCTCTCAGCTTCATATTTAATAGCTCGGCTGGCTAAATTACTACGAAAAGAGCGGCCTAAACTTAAAAAATAAATGGCTTCAAGTAAACTAGACTTACCACTACCATTTGGCCCAAAAATAAAATTAAAATGGGGAGAAAACTCAAGATCTAATTCAGCAAGATTTCGGAAACAATTTGCTTTCAAACGCACCAATTGCATAAAACCATTACAAACGCATAGGCATAATGACGTACACACCAGCATCCTGTTCTTTAGCCTCAAGTCTTACACTCTCATCTGCCAATGTTAATGTAATTTTTACTAATCCGGGCGGTAAGCTATCTAATACATCCATAAGATAGCTAATATTAAAAGCTATGTTTATATCATCACCTCGATAAGACACATCGAGGTGATCCTCCGCTTCTTCATGTTCAAGATTATTAGCAAAAATGCGCAATAGATTATTTTTTAACTCTAAACAAACACTTTTATGCTTATCATTTGATAAAACACCCACTCGTGATAGAGAAGCTTTGAACAAATCTCGATCAATTTCTAGCGTTTTATCTCCATTTTTTGGGATAACCCTAGCATAATTAGGGAATGTACCATCGATTAATTTAGACGTAAATGTATAATCTTGCATATGAACTCTTAACTGATTCTTAGTTAAAAAAATAATTAAGTTATCATTTTCTTCTTCGCTTAATAAACGCGAAAGCTCATAAATAGCTTTTCTTGGAACTATAATTTGATTATTTTCTATCGTCACATTTGCTTCTTTTACATTAAGTGCTAAACGATGACCATCGGTTGCAACAACGCGTAAGCTTCCCTGACCTAACTCCCATAACATTCCATTTAAATAGGAACGTACATCTTGTTGAGCCATAGCGAAATTAGTCGATTCTATCAAAGAACGTAACCCTCTCTGTGATAAGGCAAATTCTAGCTGTTCACTGTTATTATCTAATGCTTTACTAATTGGAAAATCTGTTGCTGGTAAAGTAGACAAATTAAAACGACTACGACCACATTGAAGATAGAGTTTATCCCCTTTTTGTTGAAATTTTAGTTCGCTACCTTCAGGTAAACTTCGACAAATATCCATTAGTTTTCTAGCCGGTGCAGTAGTGGTCCCAGATTCTCCTGATTTATCTAAAATGATACGGCCGGTTAATTCTACTTCCATATCTGTACCCAATAAAGATAAATTTTTATCATTCAATTGTATTAAAAGATTGGAAAGTATGGGTAAAGTTTGGCGACGCTCGATCACAGCTGTTACTAATTGTAAAGGTTTCAATAAAATTTCACGATTAATTGTAAATTGCATTTTTTCCTCAATTCGATAAAGTACGTAATAAGTTTATAAAATCTTCCGCGACGCCAGTATTCGATTTTTTTAATTCTTGTATTTTTCGGAATGCATGTAATACAGTTGTATGATCACGTCCGCCAAAAGCTCGACCAAGTTCAGGTAAACTATGATTTGTTAATTCTTTGGCAAGTGCCATAGCAATTTGTCGTGCCCGCGCTAAAGATGAAGTACGACGCTTAGAAAGTAAATCAGAAACTTTAATTTTATAGTACTCAGCGACAGTTTTAATAATATTATCTACTGTTACTAATTTATCTTGCAAAGCAAGTACGTCTTTTATAGCTTCGCGTACTAACTCAAGTGTGATCTGTAACCCTGTAAATTGTGCATAAGCTACAACACGTTTTAATACCCCTTCAAGTTCTCTTACATTAGAATGAATTCGCTTCGCTATAAAAAAGGCAACCTCCTGAGGTAAACTTATTTTGGTTTGCTCAGCTTTACTAATTAAAATGGCAACTCGAGTTTCAAGGTCAGGAGGCTCAATAGCGACTGTGAGCCCCCAACCTAAGCGTGATTTTAACCGCTCCTCTACTCCTGACATTTCTTTAGGATATCGATCACAGGTTAATACGATTTGTTGCTGACTTTCTAATAAAGTATTAAATGTATGAAAAAATTCCTCTTGCGAACGATCTTTCCCTGCAAAAAATTGAATATCATCAATTAACAAGGCATCCAACGAACGATAATAGGTTTTAAAATCATTAATTGTATTCGTTTGCAACGCTCGAATCATATCGGCAACAAAACGCTCTGAATGCAAATATAACACTTTGGCATGTGGATTTTTATTTAAAATAGCGTTACCAATTGCATGCATTAAATGCGTTTTACCTAATCCCACTCCTCCATAAAGTAATAAAGGGTTATATGCACCTCCAGGATTTTCTGAAACCTGTACAGATGCAGCACGTGCTAATTGATTAGATTTGCCTTCAACAAAATTAATAAATGTAAAATTTGAATTTATATGAGTTGCTGAAATTTTAGTAACCTTAGATTTCCCTTTAGAATCTTGTGTGTTTCTTAATATTGGAGATATTTGAGAGGTCTGATTATTACGGCTACCGACTCTCAATATAACTTCTGGGGGCGCTTCATCTAATTGAGTCAAAATCTGATTGATATGGACCAAAAACCTCTCATTTACACAATGTAATACAAATTGATTAGGTGCCCATAGAACAAGCTGGTCTTCTTTTTGCTCTGCCTGCAACGGCCGTATCCAAGTATTAAAATCTTGGAGCGATATATGATCTTGTAATCGATCTAAACATTTTTGCCAAACAAACGTTGCTAAAGCGGTTGCCACAATAATTCCTCTATCACATAAAATAAAAGGTTTAACCGACCTAAGTTCATATCATAATTCGTATAGCTAATCTAGCCTAAGCTTATTAAAAAAAAGAATAAATAACTTACGCTTATTTTATATGCATAAAAAAATAAGCTTTTCGTAAGGAAAAATACATCCCTCAAAATATAAAAGCTATCAGTACTATCAATAATTCAATTTCTAAAACCATTTAAATCTATTTCTTACTACTCTTTTTTTGTACAGATTGAAAATTTGTGAATAAATTCGAAATAGCCTGTGTGCATAAGTGTTAAAAAAAATGATAATTGGCTTAACATGAAATTTATAATAAGTCGCTCACATTTATTCCCAACTTATCCTGATTTTATTTTGGAGTTAACATTATGAAAAATATGGTAAAAACGTTGTTAATAACAGAAATATCCTTGTCTTATTATCACATCTATCTATTTAAAATAATTTATTATAATAATAGGGTTATGAAAAAGATGGGAAAAGTTAAATAGGTAATGAGTTATCCAATAATGGAGTGATTTCGGAAATAAGGTACTATATTAATTTGTATCAAAAAAGATAAATATTAATCTTTTTAATGGATTAAATTTGCTGGGATAGAATGATTAGGCCAAGAATTAGGCTATTATGGGTCAATATAAATAGAAATTTGTTGCAAAATTATCTCTTATATAAAAATAGTATTTTAGAACTGAATTGACAATCTAGATAGGGTCCCCTAAGATACGTCATCTTTGGCAAGATAAAAGGCCCTTTAAGGGGGTAGTTATAATTATGAAAAGAACATATCAACCCAGTAATCTTAAACGTAAGAGAACACATGGATTTAGAGCTAGAATGGCCACAAAAAAAGGGCGTTTAATCCTAAAACGACGTCGTGCAAAGGGTCGCTTGCGCTTAACTGCCTAATTTTAGGTTTTTCTTCATTTGAGAAAGACTAACCAAGGTTTCGTTAGGTCATTACGACTACAACGAACAGAAGATTTTCAACAGGCTTTTCGGTTAGGAAATAAACAGAATCAAGGTGGCTTGGTTGTTTATACTAGGCTTAATGGTTTAGGTTACGCTAGATTAGGTTTAGCTATTGCTAAAAAAAAAATTCCAAGTGCATCAGCTAGAAATCGGCTTAAACGTCTCATACGTGAAAGTTTTCGACTTAATCAGAGTAGATTACCAGAAGTAGATATTGTCATAGTAGTTACGAGTCGGTCTTATAATAATCAAGTTTTGTTGTGTGATTTAGATAAACAATGGTCAAGGTTAGAAGTTTATTACAAAAGAGCCTGATCTTTTTATTGCAGGTTTACCGTTACCTTATTAGCCCTTTAATAGGACAATATTGTCGTTTTTATCCAAGCTGCTCGAAATATGCGCTAATTTCAATTAGACGATTTGGCTCCTGTAAAGGATCATACATGACAGTATGTCGCCTATTACGTTGTCATCCATGGCATACAGGTGGTTATGATCCTGTTCCGCCTCTTCCTGTTTCTAAACTACCCACTAAAATGAGTTAATCTATATGGAACTGGCTCGCGTTTTTTTATTAGGTGCCTTATTTTTAATTGCATTTATGTTATGGAATGCATGGCAAAATGAATATCCTACCACCAGTCAAGAAATTGGATCTGCAAATTTTGTAAAAAAGCAGTTAATTAATAATAAAGAAATAAAATTACCGATCCAGACTGAAACAGCTGTTCCGGCTAAAGATGTCCAACAACAACGTTTTATCCATGTAAAGACGGATGTTCTTGATATTTGGATAGATACTTTAGGAGGAAATATTGTCAAAGCCAATCTTTTGGAATACCCACAGCATCCAAATCAGATTAACTCCGCCCCATTTCAATTATTAAGCCCTAATGCAGCTAATTATTATGTAGCTCAAAGTGGGTTAGTTTTATTAGATAAGAAACAGATATTTCAGTATCACAGCCTTAAAAATAATTATAATTTAGAGCCAGGGCAGTCAGAGCTTAAAGTTAATTTAATCTGTGTCACTTGTGGAAAAGTTCAGGTTCAAAAGACATTTACATTCAAAAAAAATGATTATTTAGTTCCAGTAAGCTATCAAATATCAAATCATTCATCTTCTATTTGGCAAGGACGTTTTTATCTTCAATTTCAACAAAAGAAAATTGCTCAAGAGCATAGTTTATTTAATATTAGCTCTTATACAGGCGGGGCGATTTCTACACAAGATAAACCCTATCAAAAGGTTAGTTTTGATAAAATGGCTCAAGGAAATATCTCATTAGCTACTCAAAATGGTTGGATAGCTATGTTACAGCATTATTTTTTAAGTGCTTGGATACCTCCTGTTGGACAGGAATTCCATTTCTTTAGTTATGCAAAAGACGGTATTTACACTTTGGGCATGGTAGGTTTGCCTTTTCAGATTCAGACAGGTGTGGAATTTGTCAGTAAGAGCCAGCTTTATCTAGGTCCAGAAATTATGGATCGTTTAAAAGCCGTGGCTCCTCATTTAGATTTGACTGTCGATTATGGAATTTTATGGTTTATTTCCATGGCTCTTTTTTGGTTACTTAAGCATATTCATCAATATGTTGGGAACTGGGGATGGTCAATAGTTATAGTAACGATATTAATCAAGTTAGCTTTTTATCATTTATCAGCAAAAAGTTATCGCTCTATGGCTAGTATGCGTAATTTACAACCGCGTATACAGGCTATAAGAGAGCGTTACGGCGATGATAAGCAAAAATTAACTCAAGCCACCATGGAACTTTACAAAACCGAGAAGGTAAATCCTTTGGGGGGGTGCTTACCTATATTGGTACAAATTCCAGTATTTATTGCGCTTTATTGGATGCTTTTAGAGAGCGTTGAATTAAGACAAGCACCATTCATACTTTGGATTCATGATTTATCAACCAAAGATCCTTATTATATTTTACCCATTTTAATGGGCATCACTATGTTTGTTCAACAACGCCTTAATCCGCCACCTCCAGACCCAACACAAGCTAAAGTGATGCAGTTTTTACCTATTTTCTTTACCGCCTTATTTTTGAATTTTCCTTCTGGGTTAGTATTATATTGGGTTGTGAATAATACACTCTCAATTTTACAGCAATGGTTTATTATGCGTCGAGTAAGCATTGATTTATCAAAAAAGAAACGTTGAGCTATGGTTAGAAGTGCGTGAATAATTTTGAAGCAACTTTAACTATAAGGGAAACCATTGTAGCTTTAGCTACCCCCTCTGGTAGAGGGGGGATAGCCGTTATTCGGGTTTCAGGTTCAAATATTCAATCTATCGTTCTTCAATTACTGGGTCGCATCCCTAAAAAAAGATATGCAGAATATCTTCCTTTTTTATCTGAAGATGGAAGTGTGATCGACGAAGGTCTTGCTTTATATTTCCCTGCCCCGAATTCTTTTACAGGTGAAGATGTTCTCGAGCTGCAAGGTCATGGAGGCCCTGTCATCGTCGATAGTCTCTTGAAGCGAGTAATACAACTAGGTGCTCGATTGGCTAAACCTGGTGAATTCACTGAGCGGGCCTTTTTAAATTCAAAACTCGATCTTGTTCAAGCTGAGGCTATTGCTGATTTAATTGCTGCTGAAACAGAACAGGCAGCCCGTGCGGCGATGCGTTCGCTACAAGGAGATTTTTCGTGTCGCATTAATCAAATGAGAGAAACTTTAATTGAATTAAGAACAGGCTTAGAGGCAGCAATAGATTTTGTTGATGAAAATATAGATTTTTTGAAAGATACTCAAATTGTAAATAAATTACATACTATTCTTGATAAAATTCGAGAAATAAAAAATTTAGCAAAACAAGGTACTTTATTACAAGAAGGTTTAAGCCTAGCTATTGTTGGTCCGCCGAATGTGGGAAAATCGAGTTTATTAAATAAGTTAACCGCAAAAGAGTCTTCTATTGTAACTTCTTTTGCTGGTACTACTCGTGATGTGATTAAAGAGAAGATCAAAATAGAAGGTTTATTATTAAATATTGTTGATACAGCTGGATTAAGAGCAACCACGGACGAAATTGAAAAAGAAGGTATTAAACGAACTTTAGCTGAAATATTTAAAGCTGATTTAATTTTGTGGGTAGTGGATCACTCAACAACGGCAATTGGCGATTTAAAATTTTGGAAAGAACAACAGAGTTTTTTAAATAATATTTTCAGCGATAAAAGAATAGTTATTATAAGAAATAAAATTGATCTTAAAAAAGAAGAGCCGAGTATAGATAAAGAAATCGGTTTTGACGTTATTAAATTATCCGCAAAAACCAGTGAAGGTTTAACATTACTTTTTAATTATTTAAAGAAATGTGTAAGCTATACTAATGCAACTGAAGGGAATTTTAGCGCCAGAAGGAGACATTTAGAGGCTTTAACTAATACTGAAGTTGCTCTATGTAATGGATTAAATAAATTAGAAAATAATCAATTTCCTGAGTTGCTTGCTCAAGATTTATTAGAAGGACAAAATTATTTAGGGGAAATTACTGGGAAGTTTACGTCAAATGATTTACTAGGAAAAATTTTCGCCAATTTTTGTATCGGTAAATAAATTTTCATTATTTATTAAGTCCCGAATAGCATTTTGAACAATATGTGGGGTTAATTGTTTTAAGCAATTAAAATGAACAAGTGGACATGTTCTTTCAAAGCAAGGGCTACAGTTAAGTTTTAGATGGATTACCTTAGCTTTAACTGATAAAGGAGGGGTAAATTCTGGACTACTTGAACCATAGAGCGCAATTAAGGGACGATCTAGCGCAGCAGTTAGATGCATCAGTCCAGAGTCATTACTAATAACTAATTTTGCAAAAGATAAAATATGTAAAGCCTCTAATAAGGAAGTTTTACCAATAAGATTGATACAAGCTTTGTTAGTTAACTCCTGAATTTTCTGCCCGATAGATCCATCAGAATTAGAGCCAAGTAATACAATTTGCCAATTTTTCGATTTTTTGTAATTTGCAATTTCTGCAAAATATTCTGCAGGCCAACATTTTGCAGGGCCATAAGCTGCACCAGGACATAAAATTAGTAAAGGTTTTTCTTTAATTGAGAACAATTTTTTAATTTTTATGGTTTCTTGATTGTTGCTAATTTCAAAATGAGGTTGAAAAGTCTTCCAATCCAATTTCTGATTAGTTGTAGTTTTTATTTTCCCTAATGCGAGGAAGCGTTGAATCATTAAAGGGAGTTTTTTTTTATTCAAAATTCGCCAATCATTTAGTAATCCAAAACGCATTTCGCCAAGCCACCCTGTTCTTAGGGGGATGCGGGCAGCAAAAGGAATTATTGAAGATTTCCATGAGTTTGGAAGAATAATTGCTTGATGGTATTTTTTATTTCTTAATTCTTTCCCAAGTCGCCAGCGTTTTTTTAATTGAAATTGAGAGTGTCCTAAGGGCATGGTGAATATTTTGTTAATTTCCGGCATGACGGAATACAATTCATGGCTCCAAGCGGGAGCTAGTACATCGATTATTGTCTCAGGGTCGTGTTGCTTTATATATTTAAGTAAAGCTTGAGCAATGATTATATCGCCTATCCAAGCTGGGCTGATAATAAGAATTTTTTTAGAGCTATCCATTGAAGAGATTCCAGTAAGGGCTAATTAGGTTCATTTTTTAGAAAATATTCAGTTCCGCAGTAAGGACAAGTGACATGGCCAGTTTTAGCGATAGGCAAATAAACTCTGGGATGGTAGTCCCATAAGCTGCTATTTTTTAATGGGCATGAAAGGGGCAGATTCTGGGGGGTAATTTCATAAAAGTGCTTTGTCTGACTGCGTTTTAATGGTAATGACATAAAAAACCTCTAAATTAATGCACTATTATTTTGCCAGTTCCATGCTAAACTGTATAGAAATTTATCTTTTTTGGGAACGAATAAATAAGGCTTAGGGCATAGCTTAAGGAAAATGTATTTACTCCATTTTCTAAAAGGCAAATTTTAATCTATTATTTAATTAACTATTTTAATTATTTGTAATAAATCAATTGATTTAAACTATTATGCATCATTCTTTTTAAATTTAGCGTATGCAAATAACTTCATGGGTATTAAAAAATGGGATTGTTCAAAGATTTAAGATTCTCTTGTAAAAAAGCAATAAAAACTAAAAAAGCACGGCCTAATCTATATTCTGTTAAAAAAGCAGATGATCTATTAAATACTGAAAATAACATAGCATTAGTTGAAAAGATAAAATCACTTATTGAGCCGACGAATCGGTTTAACTATTTTTACTTACCTATCATTAAGAAATTTGCAGAGTTTGTCCAGGATATCCCTTTAATACAACACGGTTTTTTTAATCAGCAAATTAATTTTTTGGAAAGAGGTTTGGAAAGGAGCTCAAGAACATTAAGTTTATGTTTGGAATATTTTTTCCCCGAAGAAGTTAATTTCAGTAATATTTCTGACAAGAATACATTATGGATTTATGCGATATTTACTGCAGCATTATTTTTAGATATTGGTAAACTTGCAGTTAAATATTCTATTAAGCTCTATGAAAATGAAGAAAAGGATAGTTTAAAAAAATGGAGTCCGCATGTTGGTGCAATAAATAAAGTCTATAAGTATCAAATCGATTATATTAAAGAAAATTACGATAATTTAGAACATGCAATCACTCCTATATTGGCGCGTCAGATTTTGAATAGTGCAACAAATATTAATTTAGAAGGAGAAGGATTTAATTGGATAGCAAGTGATTTAAAAGTTTTAGAAACATGGCTCAACTTATTATCTGGAAAAGAAGATCGTATTCCTATGACATCTTTTATGTCCATGGTTCCCCGGGCAGAAATCGAAATTATAGAAAATTCTCGAATAGATGCCCAAGTAGAAATAACTGATCCTGCTGGAGAAGCTTTTTTACAATGGTTACGCAAAGAATTTCTCGATGGAAAAATTTTAATAAATGAGAAAGATGCCAAAATTAATATTACTAATGAAAAAATCTTTATTTCTACAGATATTTTTCAAGAATTTGCTGATAAAAATCCAAGTTATAAACATCCTGAAGTTATTGAAAAACAATTCATTGATGTTGCAAAACTATATCAAATTTCTATCAGTGAGCTGGATCAACGCTATAGAGCCTTTGGTGGGTTGTCTGGATTGGGAGATTTAAATAAAAGATATATGGCAGTAGGTGGTTTATCTTCTGGCCAAGAAAATAAAAAAAATTCATTAAAAAGAATTTTAGAAGGGGATAAGAATTTAATTTATTTTCTTATTACTTCTAATACTTTATTGCAGAAAATTATTAATGTAGATTCCAATAAAATAGTTACCAAAAATTTTAATTCCCTCAATTTAACTACTTAATTTTATGGCAACCTATGCGATTGGAGATATTCAAGGTTGTTTTGATTCATTACTTCGATTATTAGATAAAATAAACTTTGATTCTCAAAATGATACATTGTGGTTTACGGGTGATTTAGTAAATCGCGGACCAAAATCATTAGAAGTTCTTCGTTTTATAAAAAAATTAAAAAATTCTCACATCGTATTAGGCAATCATGATTTACATCTTTTATCCGTTGTTTATGCCGATGTGCGTTCGGATCCGAAAAATAATTTACAACCTATTTTAAGTGCACCCGATATAGAAGAACTATGTATTTGGTTAAGAAATAGATCTTTATTACACTATGATGCTTTTTTAGACTATACCTTAGTCCATGCAGGTCTTCCCCCTCAATGGGATTTAAATAAAGCGCTTTTATGTGCTGAAGAAGTAGAAACTATCTTGCGGGGGAAACATTATATTGAATTTTTGAAAAATTTGTATGGTAATGAACCTTCTCAGTGGAGTGATAGCCTTACCGGTTGGGAGCGATTACGATGCATTACAAATTGTTTGACCCGTTTGAGGTTTTGTGATATCAAAGGAAATTTAGAGTTTACAGCTAAAGGAGTTAATGCTATATCGGACAATTATTTTCCTTGGTTTAAACTACCTAATCGACGTAGTAGAGATTTAAATATTTTATTTGGCCACTGGGCAGCGTTGCAAGGGCAAACAGATGAGCCAAATGTATATGCTTTAGATACAGGTTGTGTATGGGGTAGATGCTTAACTGCGATGCGTCTAGAAGATAAGGTAAGGATTAATATCAATTGTCTGGATTAATTTTACAATATTTATAAATAGGTTAGATCATTTTGAGTTAATTTAATTTAAATGGATTTAAAACTTAATTAGGGAATGCAAAGATCTTAAAATGAAAAAAATACTAAAATATAATTTAAAATTAATAAATATCTTTTACCACAAGCTGCAAAAGGTGTTGTTATCGGGTCGTTCATACGATGATATCGTTAAAAAATAGCATTGTAGAAGGTTGGCTTTTCAATATGAAATTTTACCTTGTGATTCTAAATGCCGATGAAACACTTACCTCTTTATTTCTGGCTAGCAATACTAAAAACAATACCTCTTTGAAGATTTTAAAAGCCCATCCTTGCTTTTAAAAATATATTTTGAAAAGAGAGTATATGAAAATGAAACTACGAACGATTGCGTCTGTCGTGGATAGCAAGCCTCCACAGCCAGTTTTTGTTTTTAGACCGAATGTTATGGAACGTGCGGTTAATTACTTTCGCACACGATTTCATGGACGCATTTTATATGCTGTTAAAACTAACCCTGAAACTCAAGTCATAAATCTATTAAATCATCAAGGTATTAATACTTTCGATGTTGCTTCATTTGAAGAAATTCGTATGATTAAATCGCTTATACCTGATGCCGAGCTTTATTTTATGCATCCTGTGAAATCTACTTTTGCGCTTCAGGAAGCATATTTCAATTATGGAATAAGGCATTTTGCCTTAGATAGCTTGGATGAGCTTAAGAAAATTATTCGATTTACTGAAAATGCCAAAGATTTGTGTTTGCATTTACGTTTAGCAATTCCTAATACCTTTGCTGAATTTAATTTATCATCCAAATTTGGGATTAATTTGGATGAAGCACCAGAGCTTTTAAAGAAGATCCGAAAAGTGGCTGTTAAACTTGGCATTACTTTTCATGTTGGTTCGCAGTGTATGCATCCAGATGCTTATCGAATTGCTATTCGCTTAGCAAATAAATTGATTAGCCAGTCAAAGATTGAGATAGAATATTTGGATGTAGGCGGAGGGTTTCCGTCTATTTATCCTGGTATGACCCCACCCGCTTTAGATATCTATTTTAATGCTATTCATGAAGAATTCCAGGAAATTTCCAAAAAATTCCCTTGTATTGAACTACTTTGCGAACCTGGTCGATGTTTAGTTGCCGAAAGTACATCTGTTATTGTACGTGTGGAATCTAGAAAAAAAAATCAGTTATATATTAATGATGGAACTTACGGAAGTCTTTTTGATGCGGGCATTCCACATTTTATTTTTCCCGTACGTTTAATTCAAACATCTTACAATAAGAATAAAGATCTTATTCCATTTAGTTTTTATGGTCCTACCTGTGATTCTTTAGACTACATGGAAGGCCCTTTTTATTTACCTAGCGATGTAAAAGAGGGAAATTATATTGAAATAGGTCAGGTAGGAGCTTATGGTAGAACTCTTTCTACAGGATTTAATGGGTTTAAACAAGAAGAAGGAGTAATTGAAGTTTCAGATAAACCTATAATGAGTATGTTTTCAGCGATTAAATTGCGGAATACTCGAGTATTGTCGGCTAAATAATATATCCATAGTAATTGAATTTTGATGGTATGCCAAAAAATGCCGAAACATATGAAGTTTTCGAATTGAGTTGCAATATAGCCAAAAATTAAACTGTAAAAGTCTATAAATTACCTATAAGGAAAAAGAATGACTACACAAATTTGTAAAAATCCATTAAAAGAAAAGTTATTGAATAAGTTTGTTGAACATATTGATATTACACTTTTTGATGCCCGCCCTATTATTGATTCAATGGCTGCAATGTCCTTTACGTCGCGTGATTTATCACGTGCGACGCAGATTTTTAATACTATGCTTCAAGATGAACGTTGTAGCATAATTTTATCAATTGCTGGTTCGACTTCAGCAGGTGGTTGCATGAAGCTATACGCAGATTTAATAAAATACAATATGGTGGATGCTATAGTAGCGACTGGAGCAAGCATAGTCGATATGGATTTTTTTGAAGCTTTAGGTTTTCGGCATTATCAAGGAAGTTCGTCCTTTGATGATGGAAAGCTTCGTGATTTACATATTGATCGGATCTACGATACTTATATTGATGAAGAACAACTTCAATGCTGTGATCATGTCATTTTAGAAATTGCTAATAATCTTAAGCCACAAGCCTATAGTTCTCGAGAATTTATTCATGCAATGGGTGCTTATTTAGCTAAAGGACATGCCAAAAAACAAGATTCTTTAGTCCAATTAGCGTATGAGTATGATGTTCCAATTTTTTGTCCCGCTTTTACTGATTCTTCAGCAGGATTTGGTTTAGTACTTCATCAGGTAAAAAATCCTAATCAACATATTACGATTGATTCTATTCGAGATTTTAGAGAACTAACTAACATTAAAATCAAAGCGGGTACTACTGGCTTGCTGATGGTTGGTGGTGGTGTACCGAAAAATTTTGTTCAAGACACAGTAGTATGTGCTGAGATTCTCGGTCAACCTGTAGATATGCATAAGTATGCAATTCAAATCACCGTTGCAGATGTTCGAGATGGAGCATGTTCTAGTTCAACCTTAAAAGAAGCCTGTTCATGGGGTAAGGTGGATAAGGCTTATGAACAAATGGTTTTTGCTGAAGCAAGTTCTGTTTTGCCACTTTTAGCCAGTGATGTCTACCATCGTGGTTATTGGAAAATTCGCAGTCGTCGACGTTTTGCTGAATTATTTAAATCATAAAAAAGGTTTTTAACATGAAATGTATGATACCAAAAAAAGGTTTTTTAGGATTAGATCCTAAAGATGCTGTTGCTTATTCTGATGCTAAAGCAGTGATTATTCCTTTTGGCCTTGAAAGTTCCGTTACTTATGGTGGAGGAACAGCGAAAGGTCCTGCGGCTATTATTCAAGCTTCCCGGGAAGTCGAATTATTTGATGAACACTTGTGGTGCGAACCTTTCCGTCAAATTGGTATAGTAACACTGGATGAACCAAAGATTGAGTCCGAGATTCCTGCTGCTTTGCAACAACTAGAAAATATTGTCAAGCAAGTATTAGAAGATAAAAAATTTCCGTTTGTTTTTGGTGGTGAACACTCTATTACTATTGGTGCTATTCGCCCTTTTCTAAAAAAATATGACGATATAGTTTTATTGCATTTCGATGCTCATGCTGATTTACGAAATGGATATCAGG
>Ga0066652_100000160_pt1 | contig 37219 bp, 40 predicted proteins | sample GraSoiAngelo_101_FD_71413 | JGI IMG/M metagenome (GOLD analysis project Ga0066652, IMG submission 71413) | Grasslands soil microbial communities from the Angelo Coastal Reserve, California, USA - 14_0903_02_30cm | ecosystem: Environmental > Terrestrial > Soil > Grasslands | place: USA... | reverse complement strand
AGTTCTACGGCCACTGCAAGTAGCCGGTTTTTTATGACTCATCGCTCAGCAGATTCCTGTTCTGCCAATGATGAAAATCAAGAAAAACCGATGGCGTTGACGTTTTTTAAATAAGTGAGTGGGATGCAGGTTCTGTTAAATGCGCTGCATGACAGAACCTGCTTTTTTATTATAAAGTTGTTTTTTGTAATTCCGCTGAAGTAATGAGTTGTGAAAAGGAAACACACCAAATAACAACGGATCTTATTTCTGATAGATTGACATGATTTGGAATCGAATAAACCTGACTACCTTGAAAGCTTTTTAACATACCTAAATCATATTTTTTGGAATCTTTAAAAGCAGCATTGGTTTTAATATTTTTGGCATCAGATAAAAAAACATGGAAAGCGGGTCCAGGACCGACTTTAAAATCCTTATTAAGAAAGATCACATATTGATTCTTGGTTTTATAAACGTTGACCGAGCCTTGACCATAATGGATAAAATCTTTTGGATTGGGATGAATAAAAAGTCCTTCGGCGATGAGGGCTTTGGTTTCGTTATCGACGAGCTTTTCATTTAAAATAGGCGGGGGTAAATAACTAGCATGGCAGCGAGTCCAGCCAGAAAGCCAAGTAGACAAGCAATGAATAAACGAATAATAGCTTTTTTAGTCATTGTTTCTCCTCATAATACTGAGTTTTGAACGTTAAAAATGTATCCCATTTATCATTAGTTTATAGGAAGTATACTATGATTACGTTAAATAAAAAGGAAACAGAATATATAGATCTCGCTTATCAGGAAGCGTTACTCGGCTTAAAGGAGGGAGGAATTCCAGTCGGGGCTGTTCTAGTAGTAGGGAATAAAGTGCTTGCTAAAGGCCGCAATAAGCGTATTCAAGAACACAGTATGATCAAACATGCTGAAACAGATTGCTTAGAAAATACCCACCGAAAAGTTTCTGCCAAAGATTTACAACATGCAACCCTTTACACTACATTATCGCCTTGCACGCTGTGTGCAGGCGCCATTTTATTAAACAAAATACCACGCGTTATAATTGGAGAAAATAAAACCTTCGAGCAATCTGAGCAATGGTTAAAACAAAATCAGATAGAAGTTATCGTCATCAATCATCCCGATTATATCGCAATGATGTTAAGCTTCATCAAAAAAAATCTTAAACTTTGGGGTGAAGATATTGGATTAACAGAGCAGCAAACCTTGAATCAATATCAGCATTTGTTTCAGTGAAAACTGTTCATAAATGGCGCAGTTGAAAATTTAAAAATATTAAGGAGCAGTATATACTGAAAATATCAGTGATTTTCTTTACTAAACAGTTAGTAAAACAGTCTTAATTTAATGAGGTTCACCATGGAAAATCTAAAGTCATTAGATTATTTAGAGTTTAATCCGATCCAGTCTCCTTCTGCCAGTATCATTTGTTTACATGGGCTGGGAGCCAGTGGCCATGATTCGGCCAATATGGCGAGAGCGGTTGCATTAAGCACAGGTTTTCGATTTGTTTTTCCCCATGCACCCATAAGACCCATCAGTTTAAACGGTGGGGTGAGAATGCCTGCTTGGTATGATATACATGGGTTAACCTTTGGTTCGCCGGAAGATGAGCCAGGTATTCGTGCAGCCGCACAAAGCCTATTCGAATTAATTCAAAAAGAAATGGCACGCGGTATTCCTGCTAATCGAATTGTTTTAGCAGGTTTTTCTCAAGGTGGAGCGATGGCACTCTATACTGCCTTACGTTATCCGCATGCCTTGGCAGGTATTTTGGCTTTATCAACTTATTTACCTTTGCATCATTTTTTAGAAAAAGAGGCTCATAATGCGAATAAAACCACACCCATTTTTATGGCACATGGTGATGAAGACAATGTGGTTGCACCAGCCTTAGGTGAATTTTCTTATAATTGTTTGAAAAAATTATCTTATCCTGTGCAATTTAATCGCTATCCGATAGGTCATGCTGTTTGCCCACAGGAAATTATGGATATTACACAATGGTTGCAGCAGCGGTTACAAAAATAAAGTTTACTGTTCGGTACTAGAATGTTTGACTGTGTTACCTCGATTCGCAATCCTCATGTATACCTATACACTCCAGTAGCTTCACTAGGGGGTGGCGTATCAAAAAATCCGATTGCTGTGAATATAAATCCGTTATACTCTTTCGCCTTATCGAGTAACAAAGCGACATTGACTATAGTTTAAGGCGATACAATATCATCATGCAAAACATTCGTAACTTTTCTATTATTGCTCATATTGATCATGGAAAGTCGACTTTGGCCGATAGATTAATACAAGTTTGTGGAGGCTTAACGGAAAGAGAAATGTCCGCGCAAGTACTCGATTCTATGGATCTAGAGCGTGAGCGTGGGATCACTATCAAAGCGCAAAGCGTTACACTGCATTATACTGCTTCTGATGGACAACGTTATCAATTGAATTTTATTGATACGCCGGGGCATGTGGATTTTTCTTATGAAGTATCACGCTCTTTAGCCGCTTGTGAAGGGGCATTATTAGTGGTGGATGCTGCTCAAGGCGTCGAAGCGCAAACCGTAGCGGTTTGTTATACTGCGGTTGAACAAGGCTTGGAAGTATTACCGGTATTAAATAAAATTGATTTACCTCAAGCTGATCCAGACAATGTCATTCAAGAGATTGAAGAAATAATCGGCATACCTGCTCAGGATGCGGTTAGAGTGAGTGCAAAATTAGGTCTCGGCATTACCGAATTATTAGAACGATTGATACAGGTTATTCCGTCACCACAAGGTGATTGTCAGCAAGCTTTACAAGCCTTAATTATTGATTCTTGGTTTGATACTTACCTGGGTGTCGTTTCTTTAGTACGTATTAAAAATGGCAAACTAAAAGTAGGGGATAAGATCCAAGTGATGTCCACTGGGCGTAGTTATCTTATCGATAAATGTGGAATTTTCACGCCAAAACGACAAGAAATGGCAGAGTTGAGTGCGGGTGAGGTGGGTTTTGTAATTGCAGGTGTTAAAGATATTCATGGTGCCCCTGTCGGAGATACCTTAACCCATACCTCGAAACCTGCGAGCACACCGTTACCCGGCTTCAAGCGGGTTCATCCCCAGGTATTTGCCGGTTTATTTCCGGTCAATACTGAAGACTTCACCGATTTTCGTGACGCCTTAGAAAAGCTTAGCTTAAATGATTCATCATTGTTTTTTGAACCTGAAACTTCCGAAGCTTTAGGTTTTGGTTTTCGTTGTGGTTTTCTTGGCTTGTTGCATATGGAGATCGTCCAAGAGCGCTTAGAACGAGAATATGATCTCGATTTAATCACGACGGCGCCTACAGTGGTTTATGAGATCGTGACAACACGAGGAGAAACCTTACATATCGATAATCCTGCCGATTTACCGGTGGCAAATCTAATTGCCGCGATGCGTGAACCCATTGTTTTAGCCAATATTTTAGTGCCTCAGACCTATTTAGGCGCAGTGATTACCTTATGTAATGAGCGTCGTGGTGTGCAAACCAAATTACTTTATACCGGTAAACAAGTATCTATCGCTTATGAGCTACCGATGAGTGAAGTGGTTTTAGATTTTTTCGATCGTTTAAAGTCTTTAAGTCGGGGTTATGCTTCATTAGATTATCATTTTATCCGTTTTCAGGAAGCCGATTTAGTCAAGTTGGATATTCTTATTAATGGTGATAAAGTCGATGCCCTTGCCTTAGTGGTGCACCGTAGTCAATTACAGTATCGAGGTCGTCAATTGGTGACTAAACTGAGAGAACTCATTCCACGCCAAATGTTTGAAGTGGCATTACAAGCTGCGATAGGCGGCCACATTATTGCCAGGGAAACCGTTAAGGCTTTACGTAAAAATGTTATTGCTAAGTGTTATGGTGGAGATGTTTCACGTAAGAAAAAATTATTAGAAAAACAAAAAGCCGGTAAGAAACGGATGAAACAAGTGGGTCGCGTGGAGATTCCGCAACAAGCCTTTTTAGCCGTTTTACAACTAGAAAAGAAATAACCTTAATTCATCGAGTAACTATAATGAGTTTTAATTTTGAATTTTTTTTGACGACAGCGGTAATTATTTCGGGTGCGATTGCTTTAGCCGATATTCTTTTTTTTGCGCCGATTCGACAACGAAAAAATATTGCTTATCCCTCAGTACTTATCGAATATGCGCGCTCTTTTTTCCCTATTTTGTTGCTGGTTTTATTGCTACGTTCTTTTTTGGCTGAACCTTTCCGTATTCCTTCTGGTTCAGAGAAACCCGATCTATTGATAGGTGATTTTATTGTTGCAAATAAGTTTAGTTATGGCATACGCTTACCGGTACTTCATAAAAAAATTATTTCTATCGGTGAGCCCAAACGCGGCGATATTGTGGTGTTTTTATGGCCTAAAGATACTTCAACGTATTTTATTAAACGGGTGATTGGTTTACCGGGTGATGTTATTACTTATAAAGATAAAGTGTTAACTATTAATGGTCAGCTGGCTCCACAAACCTTACTCGGAGAACAAACCGATCAAGATGCGAATGAAAAATGGCAGGTACTCCTGAAACGTGAAAATTTATTAGGCGTGCAACATGATATTTATTTACGACCTGATCAATTGGCGGCCGATTTTTCAGTGTATGTACCACCAGGCAATTATTTTGTTATGGGTGATAATCGAGATAATAGCTTAGACAGTCGTTATTGGGGTTTTGTTCCTGAAAAAGATCTTATCGGCAAGGCTATCTGGGTATTTTTTAGTTGGGATAACGAGCAGCACCGTGTTCGTTGGAATCGATTGGGTATGCGGATCCATTAGCTAATATTATGAGGCCATAGTGAGAGCAGAAATAGAAAATCTATGTGAAAAGTTACATTATCGATTTAAAAATCCTGAACTATTGGAAGATGCGCTTAGCCATCGTAGTTTTCGCGGCAATAAAAATAATGAACGATTAGAATATTTAGGCGACGCCGTACTTAATTTTGTTATTGCCGCTGCCTTATTTCGTCAAAACATCAAAGCGCGGGAAGGTGAATTAAGTCGTTTGCGTGCTAATCTCGTACGTGGCGAAACGCTGACGGATCTTGCAAAAGAATTTGATTTAGGAAAATATTTACGTTTGGGAGCGGGAGAATTAAAAACCGGTGGTGCACAACGTAAGTCTATTTTAGCGGATGGTATGGAAGCTGTCGTTGGTGCTATTTATCTCGATGGCGGCTTTCAGGCGTGTGAAGCCTGCATATTGAGTTGGTATGCGCATCGCTTGGAAAATGTTGAAACTATCCCTGATCTTAAAGATCCTAAAACGCGTTTACAAGAATATTTACAAGCAAAAAAATTAGCTTTGCCAGTATATACTATTTTAGCTTTAGAAGGCCCTGCGCATCAGCAGTCCTTTAAAGTAGAATGTCAATTACATGGTTTACCTAATAAAGCAATCGGTATCGGCAGTAGTCGGCGCCGCGCCGAACAAAAAGCAGCAGAAAAAATTTTAGCGGAATTAGAATCAACCTATAAAATCTGAAAAAGCCTTGTTCAACTCGCAATCCTCAGGTATGTATAATAAAAGATATAATAAAAGAAGGTTGCTGGTTTTTCCCGCGGCCAAAAATCAAATTGCTGTGAGAATATAACTATATGCAAGACCCAGAAGAAATCCGTTGCGGTACCATAGCCATTATCGGCCATCCTAATGTGGGTAAATCTACATTGCTGAATAATATCTTAGGTGAAAAATTAACCATTACTTCATCTAAACCGCAAACGACTCGACACCAAATTTTAGGGATAAAAACTCAAACGCAGACCCAAGCCATTTATATCGATACGCCGGGGATACATCCCAATGCGCAACGCCGTTTAAGTCGAACAATGGTTCGGTCAGCGATTAATGCCTTAATCAATGTGGATATCATTGGTTTTGTTATTGAAGCCTTGCGTTGGACTGTTGAAGATGACGCTATTCTCGATCGTTTAAAACAGCAACAACAACCCGTTTTATTAATTGTTAATAAAATAGACAAAATAAAAGATAAATCTCGATTACTTCCTTTTTTACAATCCTGTTCAGAAAAAATGTCTTTTTTAGCAATTATCCCTGTTTCAGCACAAAAAGGAAAAAATATTGATGAATTAGAAAAAGTGATCGCCGATGCCTTGCCGATTGCTGAATTTGTGTATCCAGCGGATCAGTTTACCGATCGTAGTTCACGTTTTTTAGCTGCTGAGTTTATTCGTGAAAAATTGATGCGTAGCTTATATGAAGAGTTACCTTACTGGTTAACGGTTAGCATTGAGCAATTTAATGAACAAAAAAAAATTATTAAAATTTCTGCCGTTATTTGGACGGAACGAGCCAGCCAGAAAGCGATTATTATCGGTAAAAATGGCGCATTGCTTAAAAAAATAGGTACCGAGGCTCGTAAAGATATGGAAACTAGTTTTGGCAAAAAGGTTTATTTAGAGCTTTGGGTAAAAGTAAAGGCAGGTTGGTCAGAAGAAGAGGGAATCTTATAACCTTCTCTATAGTTTACTATCACACACTCACTATACTTATAGCGCTGATAACTGCTAAGATAGATTTTTTGTCATGGAGGGGTGAGAAAATGCATGATGCTAATGCTTGTGCAAAAAAGCAGGCCGGGGATAACCGACTATCAAAGGATAATGCGGCATTATTATTGGTCGATCACCAAACCGGTTTATTTCAATTAGTTAGAGATTATAATTTTGACCAATTTAAGAATAATGTTCTAGCTTTAGCGGACGTTGCATTGCTGTATAAATTGCCAGTGGTATTAACAACCAGTCAAGAGCAAGGTCCTAATGGTCCAATTTTTCCTTATTTAAAAGAAAAGTTTCCTAAATCCGCTTACATTGCTAGACCCGGTGAAATTAATGCTTGGGATAATAAAGATTTTGTCGATGCAGTCAAAGCCACAGGACGAAAAAAACTTATTATAGCTGGAATTGTTACGGATGTATGTGTCGCATTTCCAACGATTTCAGCTTTGAGTGAAGGCTATAGTGTCTATGTTGTCGTGGATGTATCAGGAACGTTTAATACGGCAGTACGTGATGCAGCCTTAACACGTATGGTTCATGCTGGGGCTATATTAACCAGTTGGTTTGCTTTATCCGCCGAATTACAACGCGATTGGCGCCATACCGAAGGTAAAGCGTTGGCGGATTTATATGAAGAACGCTTAGTGCCATATGGAAACCTTATCATAAGCAAGAACGCTAAATAATCTTTTCCGGATAGTCTTCCAGATTAAATTATTTTACATGTTCAGCAATGCGCAATAATGCTTCTTGTAACGATTTAATGGGGATAGTATCCGCAGCATTTTTTAGTAATTCTGCATTATGACTCGAGAGTGTCAGAGGAAGTGGCTTTAATTGCGTATTTTGTATGTGAAACTCAGGTTGTATGCTCCATTCAATCTGCACTAAATTGTGTAAATCAGGACAATTAAGTAATTTTTGTTTAATATCAGGCAGTAGGTAACGTAAGCGTGTGGCCCAGGCTGCACTGTCACACTCAATAATTAAACAACCGTCACGGAAATTAGCGACACGCGTATGTTCATTGAGCTCGCTAGGAATAACAACTTGCCAGATTTGATTGAGTTTTATTAATTGCTGCACTTTGTTTTGAATAAATGCTAACACGCTGGCTGGATCTTGTTGCAAGATATTCGCAGGCGTTTTTTCCGGAGACGGTTTTTTTATCATATTAATCTATTTTCATAGGTAAAATAACCAGTTGTATGCCTAATAGGTGTAGGCGTCTTTGCAGCATAACGGCGGTTTCATTATGTAACAAGCGTGTTATCCAATTATCTTTACTAAAAATCAATTTGCTAGCAAAAAAGATTGAATGTGGAAATTCTTTAATGATTTTTTTAGATAAATTAGTTAATTTTTTGGTGGGATCTGTGCCATAAGCAGTAAAACCTTTTGCCGCCAAGCCTTGATCCTGACAATAAGTAACAAAATAATCCAACATTTCATCGGTATTTTTTTGCATGGCAGTTAATTCTTTTTTTGCGCTAAAACTTTCTACATCGACTATCCCTACGTTGACAAATACAAAATTTTTGAAATGGTTAGGGAACATACGCAGGATCCATAACAGGTTATGTAAACCAATACCACGATGTCGACCGACCATAATCACCGCAGTGGCTTCTTTAGGTTGCAAAGTGGGAACCACAGTCGGTGTTTTTAAGGGGGTACTGGTCATCAATAGATCGATATCATGTAGTTTATTATAGACCATCGTGTAATGTTTTTTGATTAACAAACAAATGCAAATAACAAAACTGGTGGTGACTACGGTTACCCAACCACCATACGTAAATTTTGATATCAATGTGATAATCAATATGCTAAAGGTAACCAGAAAAGCAAAAGCGGAAAAAATTAATCGCGTTAACCAATGTGGAGAAGCGTTACTTCTCTGCTTTATCCAATAAACGCATAGACCTAAAATTGAAAGCGAAAAGGTTAAAAACACATTCATACTATAGAGAATGACTAACCAAGAAACGCGACCGCCACTGATCCAAAGGATCAGTAGGGCGGCAATACCAAAAACAATAACACCGTTTTGCGTCACTAAACGGCTAGAAAGATGACGAAACCGGTTTGGTAACCAACTATCAATCGACATATTGGCTAACACACTGGGACCGGCTAAAAATCCGGTATTCGCACCCACTAATAACAAACCTGCTTCAAGTAATAATGTTAGCGTTAATATCGCTTTCGCGAGTGCAGAATCTCCCAATATTTTATGAAACACCACGGCATTTAAGGTTTGGCCATACACAGGATGGGCATGCCATAATAAATACAGCAAAATAATTCCACCCGCGGTAAAACTTAAGGAAAGTGCCATGTACAACATGGTCCACTTACCTGTTCGTACCCGTGGTTCCATGAGCCGATTCACATTATTGGAGACTGCTTCGATACCGGTATAGGTACCACTTCCCAAGGAATAAGCGCGTAATAACAGAGCAATAATAAAGAGCCAACCGGTTTGCTGAGACATGACCAAGGTATTATTTAAGGTGTCCGAAAACACAGTGGGTAAAGAATTTTTATGCGCAATGACACCATAAATAATTAAAAAAAAGTGTGTAGCGACAAAGCCTAAAAAGATGGGCATTAACACTTTAATCGATTCTTTCATGCCGCGTAAATTGAGTGTAATGAGTAGGATAATGACGCAAGCCGCTGTGAATAACTTATAAGCCAAAAAATAATGGGGTAACAAACTAAATAAAGCGTCAATACCACTGGCGACGGATATGGTAATTGTCAAGACATAATCGACAATGAGTGCTGCACCAGAAACCAGTCCTGCATGGGGACCTAATAATTGGGTGGCTACTTTATAACCACCACCGCCACTCGGAAATAACGTGATAACCTGATTGTAAGCAAGGGCAATAACAAACACAGTCAGGATTGTGGCGATAGAAATATACAGACCTAAGGAACTATAATGTGGGCCTAAAGCAATGAAGGCCTCTTCAGGACCGTAACAGGATGATGATAAACCGTCGGCACCGAGACCTACCCAAGCTAAAAAAGCAACTAAAGCAATATTGCGTTGTGCGTTCGGATTTAATGGATTGCGGGGTTTACCGAGTAAAAAACGACCGAGACGTTGAAAAAAAGTCATGCTTACGCAGAATCTGAATAAAAAGCTACTATAGCCGGTTAAGCATTGTTTTTGAAGCCATGGTTTTTGGAGCTTATCTAAAAGGGTAAAACCTTTAATAGACTAAATAAAACCAGCAAAGATCGGATAATAATTTCTGTGTATAATAAGTAAGCGGAGTTTATTAACTTCGTAAATTTTTATAATAATTTATTACCTAAAAGGACATTAACATGAAGATAGCGGAAATAAGAGAAATTAATGAATTATTAACTAAGGCATTTCAACAAGAATGTTCTTTAATCGATAATCATAAATTATTTTACAGATTAGAATTTCCCTGCATATCCAGCATTAGTGAATTTGAAGAGATTAAAAGCAATTGTGAAAATTTTTTATCGCAATTTGATATAAAAATCGGTGCTACCATTCTATGTTATCCGGAGCAGGGAAATAAAGTCTTTATATTACAAATAAACAAACCACCTCTCGATCAGTTTTTAGAAAAATTAGGTGTGTTGCTAAAAAATATACAATTTTATGAGTCACTCCACCCAGATAAATTATTGTTGATAAACGAATTATTAGATAATGGTGTTAATATTAACAGTAAGAATATTTTTGGTGATACCCCCTTGCATATGGTTGTACAAAATGGTTGTACAAAAAGGGTATGACATGATTGCTTGTTTGTTAATTGAAAGAGGCGCATTAATTCACGAACACTTCAACAACATCGAAAGGTCAGTGATATCATCAAATTTTTTTCACAGGAGAAACCCTATGAGAATAATCAAGCTGAACTACAATTTGTTGCTATAAATTTAAGCAATTAAATCTTTTATATCAAATTGATAAAAATAAGTTATAAATAATGATAGGACTTTTTTAGTACTTTAGTTAAAATAGGCTAAAAAAGTCCTTTTTCTTTCGGGGGTTAGTAGATGACAACATCATCAAATAATCGATATGAGATCCCATGTCTGGCTTCACATTGCTTAGAACCACTTCATCAATTAGAACAGCACTTACTAGCAGCACAAACGGCGATAGAAAATTGGTTTCGTGAGCAATGGCGTAAAACACCAGCACCTTTTTATTCCTCGGTCGATTTACGTAATGCGGGATTTAAATTAGCGCCGGTAGATACCAATTTGTTTCCCGCTGGATTCAATAATCTCAGTGAAGATTTTATTCCGTTGGCAGTGCAAGCGGCCCAAGAAACACTAGAACGCTTAGCGCCAGGCTGTTTACGTATTTTATTAATTCCAGAAAATCATACACGCAATACTTTTTATTTTGAAAATCTTTATACCTTGCAAGATATTTTGCACAAAGCTGGTTTTGAAGTCAAAATCGGATCTTTATTGGAAGACATCGACGGAAGTAAAGAGATTAACTTAGAATCAGGCCGTTCGTTAAAATTAGAGTCTATCCAACGTCAAGCTGATCATATTAAAGTCAATGATTTTATGCCTTGCTTTATTTTATTAAATAATGATTTAGCCAACGGTATTCCTAAAATATTACAGGGGATCAAACAAGCTATTTTACCTAATGTCAATTTAGGTTGGCATAGTCGCTTGAAGTCCAAGCATTTTCAGCATTATGAACAAGTCACTAAAGAATTTTCGCAATTATTGAATTTAGATTCTTGGTTAATTACACCTTATTTTTCATTTTGCACAGATGTGGATTTCATGCAGCGGGAGGGCGAAGATTGTTTGATCGAAAAAAGCCAACAAATACTACAAGCAACACAAAAAAAATATGATTACTATCATATTAAAGAAAAACCCTATGTCGTCATTAAAGCCGATGCAGGTACTTATGGTATGGGGGTGCTATCTATTCATGAAGCAAAGGAAATCCAACAACTTAATCGCAAAAAACGTAGCGATATGATGGTTTCTAAAGGGAGTCGACCCATTAATAAAGTGATCATTCAAGAAGGTGTCTATACTTTCGAAACCTGGAATGAAGCGGTGGCTGAGCCGGTAGTCTACCTGCTTGGACAATATGTTGTCGGTGGATTTTATCGCGTCCATACCGGTCGTGGTGTGAGTGATAATCTGAATACGCCAGGTATGCAGTTTGAACCTTTACCTTTTATACAAGCTTGTAATATCCCAGACCATAGCGGACAACAAAAGGGAAAATGTGCAAATCGTTTTTATGTTTACGGCGTCATTGCAAGACTTGCTTTGTTAGCAGCTGCACGCGAACAAGCAGAAATTTTAAAGCCAGCGGAGTAAATCATGCTTAAGCCACTGGGTGTCATTATGGATCTTATCGCAGCGATTAATCCTAAAAAAGACACCACACTCGCTTTATTACTAGCCGCACAACAGCGCAATTGGCCAGTAGTTTATATGGAAATTAAGGATCTTTTTTTAATCAATGATCGGCCTTATGCGCATATGCGGAGTATAGAAGTTAAAGACGATCAGGAAAGTTGGTTTGCCTTTGGCAAGGAAACAATAGCGCCGCTCAGTAACTTGTCGGTGATATTGATGCGTAAGGATCCACCCGTAGATATGCACTATATTTATGCGACGCAGTTGTTGGATAAAGCCCAACAACAAGGCGTATTTGTGGTCAATCATCCACAAAGTTTACGTGATTGTAATGAAAAATTGTTTACATTAAATTTTCCGCAATGTTGCCCTCCCAGCTTAGTGACAACCCATATTAAAACCGCAAAAGAGTTTTTGTTGGAACATCAAGATATTATCGCTAAACCATTGGATGGCATGGGTGGCAGTTCTGTGTTTAGAATTCATGCCAATGATCCAAATTGCAACGTTATCTTAGAAACCTTAACGACCCATAATCGATCTTTTATGATGGTACAGCGTTATATTCCAGAAGTGCTTGCTGGAGATAAACGAATCATTATGATCAATGGTGAACCGATTCCGTATGGCTTAGCTCGGATCGCCCCAGCCGGTGAAACGCGCGCTAATTTAGCTGTCGGTGGCACAGGTAAGGTCGTGAAATTAACTGAACGCGATCGCTGGATTTGTCAACAAATTGGATCAACCTTACGTGAAAAAGGCTTATTATTTGTTGGGATCGATGTTATCGGTGATTATTTGACCGAAATTAATATTACTAGCCCTACCGGTGTGCGTGAAATCGATGCAGAAACGCAGCTTAATATCAGTGCACAATTTATCGATGCCATTTTTCCTAACGCATAATGTGGTTTTTTATCCTAGTATAAAAAAATTGTTATAGACAAAGGTTTGGATTGCCACGCACCTTCGGTGCTCGCAATAACAAGCTCTGTTTTGTGTTGGCAATAATTGTTAAGCGCTTATTCGCGAAAGGATCAATACGGTGATACAACCGACTACAATACAACTTGATGATTTTAGACAACTGTTAATCCCTCGTGCGAGAGATGCGCATAAAGGTTTGTTTGGCCATGCATTGATAGTAGGGGGTGATCATGGTATGACCGGGGCAGTGCGTTTGGCTGGCGAAGCGGCATTGCGTGTAGGCGCAGGCTTGGTCAGTGTCGGTACCCAAGCAGAATCGATTACAGCCATTATCAGTGCACGGCCTGAGATCATGGCGCATGCGGTTAAAACCGGAAAAGACCTTATTCCTTTGCTAAAAAAAGCCAGTGTCATTGTACTAGGTACAGGATTAGGACAAACCCGTTGGTCACAACAATTGTTTAAGCAAGTTTTAAGCTCAACGCAAACTAAAGTAATGGATGCGGATGCCCTAAACTTATTAGCAAAACAAGCTAAAAAGTCAGAGAATTGGATATTAACGCCTCATCCTGGAGAAGCTGCGCGTTTATTGGGTTGTACGGTTAAAGAGATTCAAGAGAATCGAATTAAGGCGGTAAAAGCATTGCAAAAACACTATGGGGGTGTTGTCGTACTAAAAGGCCCCGGTAGTTTAGTTTGCAGCAACCGATCTTTACGCATCTGTTTAGCGGGAAATCCGGGTATGGCCAGCGGAGGGATGGGAGATGTGTTAAGTGGCGTGATAGGCGGCCTTCTTGCACAACATTTCAATTTACAACAAGCCGCAGAATGTGGTGTTTATCTCCATGCAGTCGCAGCAGATAAAGCAGCCAGCTTGCGCGGTGGTGAGCGGGGCTTGTTAGCCAGCGATTTAATGCCGTATCTACATCAACTCATCAATGAGTCTTATATGACTGAATAGATAATGCTGATCGATAGTTTTTAATTTGCAGTGAATTTAATTTCAGGAGTCACTATGAGGAGACAAATCTATTCGTCATTAGTAGGGATTGCTATAGCGGGGATGTTTGTTAGTTTGCTTATTCTAAGTTTTTCCAGCGATACTATTCCGTCTAATCCACGGTTTTTTGTTGTCCTATTAAGTTTAATAGGTATTATCGCCTTGGATTTGATGTATCGCTATATTTGTGTTCCTTTTTTGTTTGCAACGTTTAGTGTGTTATCCGTATTAAGGATTTTGGGTTTACATAAATGCTTTATGCCGATGATTCCTATTGTTATAAGCTTCGTATGCTTAGTCATTTTATTTATTTATATTGCCTATCATGATGTTAAACAACAACCGATTATTTTACCGGGTCGAGTACAAGATCGGTTTGACATGTCGGCCTATGAATGGCATCTCAGTTTTATCAGAATTTATATAGGATTTGATCTGATTGCCCATTGTACAGAAAAATTATTTGCTGGAAGTATTCCGTTTCGGGCCGATGTAATGGCTTTTGCTCAACTCAACGTTGCGGATCCCACTTTTTTTGTACGATTTTCGGGTTTGTGTGAATTAGCCGGGGTTATTTCTTTGGGATTAGGTTTGCTCACGCGTGTGGGCGCATTAGGTACTGCTATGTATTTAATGATAGCGACGTTTATTGGCCAGCATTTTTTTAAAGGATTTATTTGGGCGTTGCCGGGCGGAGGTTGGGAATATCCGGTGATGTGGAGTGTGTTTATTTTGAGTTATATTGTTTTAGGAGCGGATGAATTTTCTATTGATGGTGTCTTAGATAAAAAATTTAATTTACCTATTTGGTTAAAAAGATTAATGGGTGTGATGAAATCGGATAATTAAAGGTAAAGAAAATCTAACTATTTTTAATGGATAAACTCCATGAGTACTTTTAATTTTTTTTTAAAAGTTTAAGCTAATAAAGCTTAATAAATTAAAAATTAATCTCAAGGAGAAAATATGAAAAAAGGACTCCCATCTAAGCCATTCGGTTTTTTTGTTGAAGGAAATGACAGCGCTAATAACCTCCAACCACTCTATTTATTTTGTACTAAAGAACCCGATAATCAATTATTTTTTTTCATAACCAGTTCTAATTCGCATTGTTGGGTAAAGCAAACCAATAGTTGGGAAAAGCTTGAGATCAAAAGCTTACTATTCGCCAGAGACGGGGGTTCTAGAGTGTATTGGTTTAAAGAGAACGTTTATCATGTTGATACACTCGATATTCCTTATCCGTTTAGAAATAATGCTCAGTATACTTCATTGATGCAGGGACAAACGATTGCTTTAACCGAGATAACGCTATCCCAAGAAGAACTGGATTGTAATGATATTAGCATTTTAGAAGCTTTAGATTTAGCGATGCTTCCTGAAACTAGGGAACAAGCACAGCAACGTTTAGCATGCAAATTTAAAAAGAAAACTAAACCAGCCATTCACAGTTTCTGTGTTGAAGCTGTGTAAAAATATGTGTAAAAGCGTTTGAATGCTTTATAGAGCGAGCTTTAGTTGCTACTGTTCAAAATATAATCAGTATTATGCTTATTCGTAACACCCGCTTGTTAAGAATGAGGATATTGTGTGTTTAAAACATTCTGTCGGTGTTTGTACAAAAAGGTAAAGTGAAGGGGCACTATCCTTGACCCAGAATTAAAAGTTATTTTAGTATGAATGGATAAAATTAGAACAGGAGAATACTATGTTAAGAGCCCAACAAGAAAGTCATTCAAAATTAAGACCACTGTATTTATTTCAAGCAACTATTGAAGATAGATAATCTTGCCACTTTTTTCATTAGTGATTCATCAAAAAAATTTGGATGAAGACGCAACCATCCAGTGACTGGAAAGAAATTAAAATTGATGAGCTTGATGCCCTTAGAGATGGAGAAAGAAATTATACTTTTCATGGAAAAGAATTCACTAAATTATTCATACCTTCCTGGTTACCCTCTTTTTCTCGCTCTTTTATAGAATTACCCTACATAAAAGGAAAAACGAGTTCAGGCGCCTATTTAAAAAAGAACTTAGATGAACTTTTAGTATCTAAACAAAAACTTGATGACCTTGGAATTACTAAATTTCTTGATTTAGATCTAGAGTCTATACCTGAAGTAACAACCCAGGAGCAAGAAGCAGCTCATGAGGCTAGAATGGAGGAACACAAAATAAAAGTGCAATCTCAGTACTTAAAAAAATCACGAACCAGTTTGGATTGGTTTGATGATATGCTTTCGAAAGGCCAAAAATCGATTCAAGCAAGAAAAACAGCACATTCTAAGTCTCGATTGGCCCGCGCATCGATTTTTGGCGAACCCTCTGCCGGAGCAAGCGCTTCAGAGTCGGGAGAGGTTAATGAGGAAAAATTAACAAAGGAAGTTAGTAAATTAACGCTATAAGGCCTGAAAAATGGACTTTAATTTTAAAATGAAGCTGTTTTCAATTGACAGAAAATGACATGAAATTTATTATATCCCTTTGTTAAAGGAATAATAAATGAAAAAAATAAAGCCCATCTCTATTCAAAACAAAACCGATCATGAATCGTTAACCTTACCCCTTTCTGTAGAGCAATTTAATTTATCAGGTGTTATTAATAGCTCTTTAGAAGCACAAGAAATTTCAAAATTAAACACTCACATTACTGAATGCGAGGTTAAGATAAAAGAATTAGAAACAGCCATAGTTACGCTGTTGGAATTAAAAAGCGCTTTAGCAGCCTGCGATCGAAACAAAAAAGATCCTATTACACCAGAAGATGTTGAAGCACAAATTAATTTTTTTAAGCGCGAAGTCCATATTTATCAAACTAAAATACGCAGAATTGAAGATAAAATACAAGCCTTTCTCACTAAAAATGTTGTTAAATCTGAACGCTATACGAAGGAAATGCCGTATCTAAAATTACAAAAAAAAGAATTGGAATTGGAAATTCAAAAACTAGAAATAGCGATTACCCGCATAAAAGAAACCACAGCAGTGCTTAAAACTATTCATAGTGTATTTGAGAATGTCATAAGAGAATTAGATGCAGATTTACAGATTCAATTATTAGAAAAAGATAAACAGAAATATATGATTAAATTGCAAGCAATAGAAACAAAAATAACTGATTTGGAATCACAAGAAAATCAGAAAGTTTCTGTTGTTTCTATGCGAACTCAAACTAACTTACCTTTTTTTTCTGGAAGTCATGAAAGCCAAGTACTAAAAAAATTAGATTCTGAATTAAAATTTAACGGATTAAAATTAAGTTAAAAAGAATTAAATTAAAAAAACCAATTGGTTCAAGTTTTTCTGCATTGTTAAATGTTTTCACCCGATAAAGTTTTTCAGATGAGTGAGACAGCTAATCAATAGCAAATAATAGAAGAAAAAACTTATAAAAATAGAATTTTTTAATGTTGCAAGTATTATTTGAATTAAGAAATTGTGAGTGATGTTATGATCCCACCTAAAAAAAATCCGATTCTATTTCCGGAAGATTCTCTTAAAGTGCTTAATAACTTTAGTGATTTTGTCAATAAAATGCCGATTTCGGTTAGTGAATCGGCACAATTTAAAAAAGACGCCATTAAAGTGATAGAATCGCTAAAATTTATTAAGATCAACTTAGAATTTATTGGCTATGCTGTTGAAAATAAAACTGATCGCTCGCTTTATACCTACACAACCGATAGGGCAAAAGGTCTTATTCGCGATTTTAACGGTACTGGCCTGCATTTAAATGCTTACCATAATAAAAAGGATGTACAGATTGCATTTGAAACTTTAATTCGACAATTTGAAAATGCTATTTTAGCGATGCAGGCTGTTAATAAATTAGAAATGTTTGCACGTCAATTACAGTATGATAGAAATACCGGTTGTATTGAAGCTCGGGTATCAAAAGCCCTTTTATTTGCAGCAACGAGTCTGAGTAGCCCAGCGCATCCGTTAGATCAGCTTATGGCGCAATGTCAGTTTATGCCAAATGACGACACAATGACTTTGCTTAACAAAACCAAAGTTTTCTTTAAACCTTATATTGGACAAGCCTGTATCTGGAAAAACAAGGACTATCTTATCGATATAAATTTAATTAAACAGTATTTAATTGAAGTTTTTGATGTTGAATTTTTTAGTGAAGAAGTTGAGCACTTAAAAAACTTATTGGATAATTTTACACTCGCTAAAAAAATAAAGTGGTTAAGGTCTCCATTACCGATACGCTCTTTTGAAATAGGTATCTTTTTATTAGAAGAAATCGATAAAATTAATAAAATAAAAAACTTTACCTTTAAACAAAAGCTTATTTTTTTTGGAAAAACTTATGGTGTTTATTTTGAGAATTTTGTTGATTCTTATCTAGTGCCCTTAGGTTTAAGTCTTACAACGCTACTAGGATTAGGCGTAATTACGCTAGGATTGATATTTCAACCTTGTGTAGTGTTAGGATTAACCACGGTTTTTTTTCTAGCGTTTGTTGTCGCTTTAACTCGATGCGGTCCGGAGTTAACAAAGTTTCAAGTTCTAATTGGGTGTTTAGCGCTTTTCACTTGTCCCTTATCCATGCCCACTTTTTTATTTATCATAATAATAAGCGCTCTACTCAATATTATTGTGGTGAATGTTGCTTGTTTATCCAAAAAACCCGTACAATTATTCGTTTCTAATCAAAACTTATTATTAGCTCAATGTATTGATGATTATTTTGAAGGGAAGATTGATCTCCCCTCTGCAAGCGCTACCCAATTACTCAAGCAGTATTTACTAAAGAAATCTGAATTAACTGAAAAAGAAGCGGATTTTTTGAAGGCGATAGAGATTGGAGAAAATATTTCTTATACCCCATTGAGCAATGTTGAAATTTGGCAACAAGGCGTACAATCTTGGCAACATTATCGTTTTTTACGAAAAAATAATGACACAGAGACTCAATGGGTATTAAACAAATTACTTCTCAATAATCGCTTATTTCAAGGATCGACGAGTTCTTTTGATGGGCATTTGATCCAAAAACAAAGAATAGAAAATTATTTTAATGCTGCTTTTGAAGAAATGGCAGAGACTGTTCTTAACAACCAAGCCTTAGCTAAGACGATTAAACCTAAAGATTGGTCATTGTTTGTTAAGCAATTAACCGATGTAAATTATCGAGCAGAACAACTGCGTAAAACCATTGCCACGCCAACCCATAAATTTGTTCATCTCACCAAACAAATAATACCTTATATTAAAGATATCCGGAAAAAAAACCAAAAAAATTATACCCACACTAAAAAAACCTCAACGACTTTGCTATCTTCACGACTAAATACGCCTCTTTTTGGCACACATCATCGTAACGCGTTACATTTGGTTGGTTTTTTATTTGATCAAAAAAAATGTAAAGTAAAGGCAAGATTTTTGCAAGATTCTGGAACCTATCAACATGGTTGGTTAGGCAGTGAGTCCGAAGTTAAAAATTATCAAACTTGGATAAACAATCGTATTGTCACAGATGAAAATTTATTTAGCTTGAAGGTCCAAGGAGCGAATCAAACCAATGAAGTATTAGCGCAACTGAATAAAGAAGGCCTTACGGCCATTGTTATAGGACAAGATACACCGGAAGCACGACACTTAGCGATTTCACGTCAAACCGAAATTAAAGATAAATTCTCTATGTGGCTACCGATCATTTTTTATGATGCTTCACGGCGTTCTATAAAGCTTTATGATTACCAAGACATACTTGCTGATAAATTGTTGCAGCGAAAAAAACAAAATTTAATAAACCTTCACCAAGCTTTTTTAAAAAAAAAATGGAAACTCAGTTTTTTTTGTAAAGATGATATTTCAGATAAGCCCGTTCCTGAAATAGCGGTATATTTAAATAGTAAAATACAGCAATTAGAAAATTCAGATAAAGCTTATGATTTTTATAACTGGGCTCTAGTCGAACAAGAAATAAGGGAAAGATTAAATCAAAAATGTAAGCAAAATAAATTCTTTAGAATTTTAAAAGGGCGTACGCAGGATACGTTAGACTTTTATCAAAACTGTTTAACAGCACTTACCGTTTAAGCATGATTTATGCATCGATTTCTACTTGCACTTTGCCATCAAGCAAGCGAGCTGGGAAGGTTTTTACGCCAATAAAAGCGGGCGGGCGAGTGGCAGCGCCGGTTTTAATACAAAAACCGGCTCCATGCCAGGGACAAATAATTTCTTCTCCTTCTATCTCGCCGCCTTCAAGTGATTGATCTTCATGTGTGCAGAGATTTTTTATTGCATAAAATTTACCGTTTAGATTGAAAACCAATAGCGATAAACCATTCCAATCAAATACTTGATAGCTTCCGACCGGAAAACTGCCTAGATCGCTAACATCAACCCAATTTGACATTTTTTCTCTCCGTTAGGATAGACTCTTTTGTAGCAAAAAAAATTTTTATAGCATACCTAATTGTAATTTGGCAGCTTCAGACATATTTTCGCTGGTCCAAGGCGGATCCCACACTAATTCCACTGAGGCTTCACTAACACCCTCAACATTATTGACCACATTTTCCACCATACTCGGAAAGGTTTGCGCAACTGGACAGCCGGGTGTGGTTAAGGTCATTTCAATTTTTACTTTGGCTTGTGGGTCAATAAAAATATTATAAATAAGACCCAAATCATAAATATTGACTGGAATCTCCGGATCATAGATTCCTTTAAGTGCTTCAATAATAGCAGTTTTTAAAGCGACTAAGCTGTCTTCGGTCAATGGATAGGGAGTTGAAATATTCATAGCTATTAATATTAATCTTCTGTAGAAACCCATTCAGTGGTTTGTTTCAAGGCAGCTTGTAAAGTATGCCAGGCTAGAGTCGCACATTTTACCCGAGCGGGATAGGCTTTAACTCCAGCAAATACTGCTAATTTTTCAAGATCAGGGAGTTGTTGAAGGGTTGTGGTGTCATGGGTTAATAATTGGTGAAAATTGTTAAATAAGTTTTCAGCTTCATTAATCATTTTACCTGATAGTATCTCAGACATTAACGAAGCCGATGCCATAGAAATAGCGCAGCCAGAACCTTGAAAACTGACCAATGAAATTTTATCCTGTTCTAGTTTCAGATAGAGCGTTAACCGATCCCCGCAGAATTGATTAAAACCATTGGCGATACGATTTGCTTCTGGCATCGCGCAATGATGACGCGGATTGCGTCCATGGTCGAGGATCATTTCTTGATAAAGTTCGCGTAAATCTGACATCATTTTTATCTAAACAATTGTTTTAAAGCCTGTAAACCGTTTATTAAGGCATCAATATCTTCTTTATTATTATAAAACGCTAATGAAGCACGTACGGTAGAGTCTACATTGAAACGCTGCATTAATGGCATCGTGCAATGTTGGCCAGCGCGTACCGCCACACCGGCTTCAGTATTCAATACGTCACTAATATCATGTCCGTGAATGCGCATTCCACGTGAGTCGTTGACAGTAAAATTTAGAATCGCGGTTTTTTCTTTGGCGGTACCGATTAAGTTTAAACCTTGAATGCTTTGTAGGTTTTTGTTGGCATAGTTAAGTAATTGCTGTTCATGTTGTTTTATTTCGTCAAAATTAAATTGATTAAGATAATCAATGGCGGCGCCTAAACCAATCGCGCCGGCAATATGAGGTGTACCGGCTTCAAATTTATAGGGGGGCTCACGATAATGACTTCTCTCTAGATGCACTTCCGTGATCATACTACCGCCGCCTTGATAAGGTGGCAGAGTTGCTAATAATTCCTGTTTTCCATATAAAACCCCAATACCCGTCGGCGCAAATAATTTGTGACCAGAAAATACATAAAAGTCGCAATCGAGCGCTTGTACATCCACTTTTTGATGAGCGACGGCTTGCGCACCATCGATCAATACCTTGGTTTTAGGACTATTCGCATGTGCATTATCAATAATTTGTTTAATCGGATTAATGGTTCCGAGCGTATTAGAAATATGGCAAATCGCAACGAGTTTAGTTTTTGGGTTGAGTAAACGGTAATATTCTTCCAGTAATAACTCACCCGCCTCATTAATGGGGATAATTCTCAATTTGGCGTCGGTTTGTGAACATAAAATTTGCCAAGGTACGATGTTGGCATGATGTTCCATGTGCGAAATAATAATTTCATCACCGGCTTTGATCTGACTTAAACCGTAGGTTTGCGCAACTAAATTAATGGCCTCGGTGGTGCCACGTACAAAAATGATTTCTGCAAACGATTTTGCGTGAATAAATTGTTGAATTTTTTCGCGACTTAATTCAAATTCTTCAGTGGCTAATTCACTTAAAGTATGGATACCGCGATGCACATTACTGTTTTCATAACGATAATAATGGTCTAAACGTTCGATAACCGAATAAGGTTTTTGGGTACTTGCTGCATTATCGAGATAAACTAAAGGCTTACCTTTTATTTTTTGTTGTAAAATAGGAAAGTCCGCTCTTATTTTTTTTACATCAAAAATTTTCATGAGTTTTTTTAATTAAAATGGGTAAAGCCACATCATTAAATAACGGCATTTGTTCGATAATATCTTGAATAAAGGCTTTAACAAGTAGATCAGTCGCTGCGGCTACCGTTAATCCACGCGTGCGTAGATAAAATAAAGCCTCATTATCAAGTTGGCCGATACTTGCGCCATGTGTACATTGGATATCATCGGTAAATATTTCTAGCTGTGGTTTACTATTGACTTCAGCAAGCGGTGATAATAATAAATTTTTATTGAGTTGCTGTGCTTTAGATTTAATCGCTTGCTCACGCACGATAACTTTGCCATTAAAGGTAGCGCGTGCTCGATCATCAATAATACCTTTGTAAAATTCTTCACTACGCGTATGCGGACTGACATGATCGATCTGTGTGCAGTGATCGACTTGTTGCTGACCCGAGGCATAATAGAGACCTTTTAATTGACAATAAGCATCGGATGCCAATAGTTTAACCGAAACATCACTGCGAATTAAGGCGCCGTTTAAAGCTAAAGAATAAGCAGAAAATTGACTATTTTTTTGTTGTGTAACGCAAAGCTTACCAACATGTTGGGCTAATTTACTCTCGTTGATGCGTTTATAATGTTGGATATGGCTATGGCCCGCTAAACGACATTCAGTCACTGTATTAGTAAAATAATCCGCATTATTTTCGGCGCTCATATCGATGTATTTTTCAATAATCGTTGCTTTGCTATTTTCTTCAGCAATAACAATAGTCCGCAATGGAATAAAACGTCGAGAGGTTTCATCGGTATTGATAAACAGAATTTCTATCGGTGTGTGCAAATGCGTATTAGCAGCTAAATAAATATAAGCACCTTCTTGCATAAAAGCAGTATTTAAGTGCGTAAAACTATTTTCATCTATCGTTTCATCGGGTTTCCAGGTCGCATTGAATTGATCAGAATAATGCTCCAGCATCGTGGCTAAATTCGTTATCTTGCAACCTGCCAATAGTGCCATGTTTGATAAGTGTGCGGAAAAACAACCATTGACGAATACTAATCGATAATCACTACGCAATGGATCCAAGTGGGTTGAGGAGAGAGTGTTATCTGGTATAGAAATATTTAAAGCATAAGGCGTTTGCGACAAGGTTGTTAAAGAGCTGTATTTCCAATCGGCTTGTTTTTTATTTGGAAAGCCGTGCGCAGAGAATTGCTTTAAGGCCTCCAATCGTAATGGGCTTAAAAAATTTTGACCAATAAGTTGTTTTTCAACACGTTGATATTCCTGGCAATAATGTGTTGTTATGGCGTTAATGTCACTCTTTATTTTGTTTTTTAACATGTTTGACCTGAGGATTCTTCTTGTAAAATAGTGCTATAACCTTCTTTTTCTAAGGTTTCCGCCAAAGAAAAATTACCAGAACGAATAATTTTTCCACCTGCTAATATATGGACATAGTCGGGTTTAATATAATCGAGTAAACGTTGATAATGAGTAATCAGCACCATAGCGCGCTGCGGTGAGCGTAGATTATTCACACCTTCAGCGACCAGTTTTAAAGCATCGATATCTAAACCGGAATCTGTTTCATCTAAGAGTGCTAATTTAGGTTCTAAAAGTGCCATTTGTAAAATTTCATTACGTTTTTTCTCGCCACCTGAAAAACCAGTGTTGACTGATCGATACAAAAAGTCTTGATCCATTTCCACTAGCTTTAGTTTTTCTTTAATGAGCTTTAAAAAATCCATAGCGTCGAGCTCGGTTTCGCCACGGGCTTTGCGGATAGCATTTAACGAAGCTTTCAGTAAATAGACATTACTGACACCGGGAATTTCGACGGGATATTGAAACGCTAAAAATACGCCGGCGCGCGCGCGTAATTCAGGTGTTAACGGGGTTAAATCTTCGCCTAGATAGTTGATTTTACCTTCGGTGAGTGTGTAGTTGCCGCGTCCTGCCAAAACATTGGCTAAGGTACTTTTCCCCGAACCATTAGGACCCATAATCGCATGTATTTCACCGGGTTTTATATGAAGATTAATTCCCCGTAATATTTTTTTGTTATCGACTCCTACGTGTAAATTCTTAATAGTTAACATATTTTTCTTCGGTTTATCTTTAAATAATTAAGTAGAGAATGCTTTCAATGGTGCTAGGCTGAGACAAAAAAAACCGTTTTTTGAGTATCGTAACGAAGCATACACGTAGTATGTGAGTAACGAAACACAGAAAAACAGCTTTTTTTGACCAGCATCGTGTCATCGAAGCTATTCTCTTAGCCTATACATCCTTCCAAACTTAACCCCAGTAATTTTTGCGCTTCGACAGCAAATTCCATGGGTAATTCTTTAAATACTGCTTTGCAAAAACCATTCACAATCAATGAAAGCGCTTCTTCGCGATCTAGACCGCGTTGTAAACAATAAAAAAGTTGATCTTCACTAATTTTAGAAGCAGAGGCTTCATGTTCAAGCTGTGCAGTTTTATTTTTAACTTCAATACTAGGGAAAGTATGTGCTTTACAGTCGCCACCAATCAATAGTGAATCACATTGCGTATAATTGCGCGCATTCTCTGCTGTTTCTGCAATCTTGACTAAACCACGATAACTGTTTTGACCGTGGCCAGCACTAATTCCTTTCGATAAGATCGTACTTTTGGTATTTTTACCAATATGGATCATCTTGGTTCCGGTATCAGCTTGCTGTTTATGGTTGGTTAGCGCAACCGAATAAAATTCACCTACAGAAGCATCGCCTTGTAGAATAACACTTGGATATTTCCAAGTAATCGCTGAACCGGTTTCGACTTGAGTCCAAGAAATCTTTGAGCTAACACCACGACAATGACCGCGTTTAGTCACAAAATTGTAAATTCCCCCTTTGCCGTCTTTATCGCCCGGATACCAATTTTGCACTGTCGAATATTTAATTTGTGCATGATCTAAAGCGATGAGCTCGACCACCGCGGCATGTAATTGATTTTCATCTCGTTGTGGCGCAGTACATCCTTCTAAATAACTTACATAACTTCCTTCATCCGCAATAATTAAGGTTCGTTCAAACTGACCGGTATTGGCGGCATTAATCCGAAAATAGGTGGACAGTTCCATGGGACAACGTGTCCCAGGGGGGATGTAGCAAAAGGAGCCATCGGTAAACACCGCTGTATTTAAACAAGCATAAAAATTATCGGTATAGGGAACGACAGTGCCTAAATATTTTTTGACAAGTTCTGGATATTCTTGGACGGCTTCGGAAAAGGAACAAAATAAGATCCCCATTCCGCGCAATTTTTCTTTAAAAGTGGTGGCGACAGAAATGCTGTCAAAAACGGCATCGACGGCAACATTGGATAAACGTTCCTGTTCTTGTAGTGAAATTCCCAGTTTATTATAGACACGCAATAACTCTGGATCGACTTCGTCTAAGCTATTCAACTGTTTTTTTACTTTAGGCGCCGAATAATAGCTAATCGCTTGATAATCAATAGCGGGATAGTGCATATACTCCGCCCAGTGTGGCTCAGTTAACGTTAACCAATGGCGATACGCTTTTAAGCGCCAAGTCAGTAAAAATTCAGGCTCATTTTTTTTAGCCGAAATATGGTGGATGACTTCTTCATTCAATCCGCAGGGTAAGGTGTCTGCATCGATAGCACTGACAAAGCCATGTTGATAGTCTTGTTGTAATAGTTTGTTTAAAGCCTGGGTCATGGATGGTTCTCTGACAGTAAATGAAGAGGATTTTCTTGGGTTTCTAATGGGCTTAGTTTATGAGGTTGGCTGATATCAGCTAAACTAATGTGCATTAAGGTCATTTGAATAAAGGCGCTAATCCTACGCCAGTTATCCCGGATCGTACACTGTTTTTCTAAGTTACAATGGAGTGTGGCATGACTACATTCGGTGAGTGCTATTGGGCCTTCGAGTGTTTGAATCACCATTCCCAGTGAAATATCGGTGGCTGGATAAGCCAGTTGATAGCCGCCTTTAATACCCCGATTCGCCTGTAATAGACCTTCATGGCTTAAGCGTTTCAGCAGCTTGCTGGTCGTCGGCAAAGAAATGCCCGTCTGTTCGGCAATGTTTTTGGCATTAATAGCCAGTCCCCGGTGTTGGGATAAGTAGGCCATGATAACCACGGCATAATCGGTAAGTTTACTGAGCCTTAACATAAAAAGCAGTCAATTTTTATTCTAACCACATAAATGGGACCATTTTAGTCCTATTCATATCTAAAAACAAGCCTCATTTAAGTTACACTTAATAAATAAAAGATATAATTTCTATAAAAATAATAGGAAGTTTTAATTATGCCTTATACTTCACGATTAAATCCGACGCAATTAAATAATCTAAATCTATCTTATATAGAAGGTGCGCTTGCAAAAAATGAGCGTTATACGATTGAAGAAGGATTTAAGAACGAAAGGATTAAAAAAATCTCAAACATTGGAACTTCCTTTTTTGTTTTTCAAGCCGTAGCAGATAGTAAAAATAGCCGACAAAGAAAGAATCTTCTTTATATTAATGATGTTATTCAGCAGTTCGAACAAAATAGTCCCGATCCCCAGCAAAAAAATACTCTATTAATCCCTTTAATGCTATGTCGTTTATGGAAGAAACATTGTGTCTTAGTGGAAATCACGATTGAAGAGGGGCAAAAAAAAATAAATATTCATGATTCGCAATCTTGGTGGCGCAATCTTTTTTATCCGAATTGCTTAAACACTTTAAAGAAGGATGGTTATCAGATTAGATATAACCATTACGCAAAACAAGCTGATAATTTTTCTTGTACTTATTTTGTTTACCATTATATCAAAGAAATATTAATTAATAGTGTTAATGAGGGATTAAAAAATATTTTTGTGTCTTTGAGCATGCTTAAGGAGAAAGATCCCATTGGCCAGTTAATTCACGATAATTTTAAACAAAAATATCCAAATATACGAGAAATTGAATCCGGTGAATTTGTTCCTTGGCAACATACAGAGCTTAAAAATTATTTTAATATAACTAATTCACAATTATTAAATAACCGCATTTTAGATATTATCGATCTTAAAGATAATACTGGCAATCGTAGCGTTATGGGTGCACAAGAAAAAGCCAACTCTCCCAAAATTCCTTTTTTTAAAACTTCAGATAACCAGCGGGCTAGTTTAAATATAGAACAAAAAATGACCTATAGTCGATAACTTGCATTATCCTATTAAAAGACTACACTGGACTATGAAAGTTCCGTTGGATAGCGCTTGAAGTTTGATCCTAAAAGGTTGGAGATAGTCTTGATGCATGGTGTGCATGCCTGCTTTAAGTAGGAAGCCTAAAGTGCATCACAAATCGCCATCGTAGCATTGTCGCTTTCAAGTAGATTAAGACACTGACGGGACTTTTTCTATTTCTACTTTTTAAAACCTTCGTCTTTTTCTTTACTTCTGTGTTGAATTGCTTTTTTCATTGCTCATGTACCTCCAGTACACTCCGCGACTCAAAAAGCAATCCGCCTTGAATTAAAGAAAAATACTCGGTTTTAATTTTTTCTTGGAGTTTCGTCTTTTTCTTTGCTTCTGTATCGATGAGATTAACGCGGTGTAATCTCATCGACTATAAAATCATTAACTAGGATTATTCAAAATTAAAGTCAATGACTTGATAGAAAGCATTGCCTGTATTTGCAATTTCCCATATTGCTAAAATAACTTGATAACCAGAGCGTACCGGTAAAGTGAAATGATGCGTTGGTCCTATTGCCGGTGGTGAGCAATTCCAATAAGGCTGACAAGGATCTTCAAATATTACAAAGGGATCATAATCAAATTGATCACGTGATAATACTTGATTGCAATTCCAATCTGTTCGAGTGATAAAATAATTATAACGGCGCGTCACATGGGGAGCAGAAAATGCCCATTGAACATTTATAGTTTGGCCCGACTTAACCGCATGTTTATGCCAATTATCTTTCACTGCGTCAATCTCAGCGGCACTATGAATGCCGGCACTGGCAATTTGACCATCTAAAGGCGGAGTTACGTTTTTAACATCATCGGGAGCTTTTGGATCAGTGAGGCCGGCAACCCGTGCGGGAAAGAATTTCCCTGCTTTCTAAGCCATTCGCTATCCATTCATCTAAGTAAATGACAGCTCGCGACGCTGGCGAAATGATTCTACCATGTCGAGATTCTGGATTTTCTCGACTATTTCGATTTTTTACGCAGGATGTGTGCTGCGAGTTTGGATGATTGTTTTGTTGAATAGGTTCCCTGTTCATTTTTTATCCCTTATTAATATTCGTATTTTAATTATCAATGCTTAAAAAATTTAACTTTTTATTTTTATTGTTTAATTATTTTAAATTAATGCAAAATTTTTTAAAAATACATAATATGAGATTTTTTTATTTTACTGAAGATTAGTAACCTAATGAGCGACCACCATCCACCGTGATAACTTGACCGGTGATAAAATTAGCCTGATTAATCAAGAAGACGGCGGTGTTTGCAATGTCTTGTGGCGTGCCAGCGCGTTTTAAAGCAGTGCGAGCGATGATTTTTTCACGTAATGTTTCATTAAATTCGGTTTCATCATCTGGCCATAACACGATACCGGGAGCAATGGCATTGATACGCACCTCAGGCGCTAATTCTTTGGCTAAGCTTTTGGTCAGCATGACCAGACCCGCTTTAGCAATGCAATAGACGGAATAATTCTTTAATGGGCGTTGTGCTTGAATGTCGACCAGATTAATAATACAGCCTTGCTGCTTTTTGAGATAAGGTGCTGCAAGCTGGGCTAAGAAAAAGGGGGCTTTCAAATTGCTTGCTATCACTTCTTCCCATACTTTAGTTGTTACTTTGGCGAAAGGCATCGGAGAAAAGCAAGAGGCATTATTGATTAAAACATCGAGTTGTCCCCATTTGTTGACGACCTCTGAAATGAGATGCTCAAGTTTGTCGTTATCGCGGAGATCAGCAGGTAAGGCGATGGCTGAATCGGGCCGCTGTTGATTAAAATGTGCACATAAGGTAGAAGCTTGTTGAGCAGATTCCCGATAATGTATGGCTAAGCGCATGCCTTGCTGATGGCACAATTGGGCAATTGCTGCGCCGACGCGTTTTGCAGCACCCGTTATTAGCACTACTTTTTTTTCTGCTTTAGAATTTGGCATAGCCTATACCTTAAGAATAGAGTTAGAGTAACAATGATAACGATACCACTCGATTTACCGGCTCCGACGCTTAGCTTGCAAGCGCAAAGTGCTGAATTGTGTCAATTGATTCGTCAAGAAATAAGTCATGAGCCCTCAGCTTCGATTAGTTTCGAACGATTTATGGAATTGGCATTATACGAACCAAAATGGGGATATTATACCGCGGGTTTAGATAAATTTGGTAAAGCCGGTGATTTCACTACCGCGCCCGAGATCTCGCCTTTATTCGCTCGTTGTATTGGCCGGCAGTGTCAGCAAGTCTTTGGACATTTAGGCCAGGCAGACGTTTTCGAAATTGGGGCGGGGACGGGCCAGTTAGCTATCGATTTATTATTGTTCTTAGAGCAGCAGCATAGTTTACCGAGTCGTTATAAGATTCTCGAAATCAGTTCCACACTCAAACAACGCCAGCAACAACGATTGCAGCAGCATATTCCTCATTTATTTCCGCTAATAGAATGGTTAGAGACATGGCCAACGTCACCCATTAAGGGATTGATTTTGGCGAATGAGGTCGTTGATGCGTTGCCGGTTCAGCAATTCTTTTGGACTGACGAGACGGTGCAAGAAGTGCGAGTTGCCTATGAAAAACAGCGTTTTGTGTATTGCCTGCAACCGGTGGCTCACTCGTTAAAAGATCAATTGATTCAGTTAAAATTAAGTTATTTTCCTGAGGTAAAGGCCTATCAAACAGAGTTACGCAGCCAATTGAAAGCATGGCTGGGCAAGCTCAGCGATACGCTAGAACAAGGTTTAGCATTGATTATCGATTATGGTTTTCCAGCACAAGAATACTATCATCCTGATAGGGCGGATGGCACGCTGCTGTGTTATTACCAACATCGCACCCATGCCGATCCCTTAAGTTTAGTGGGTTTGCAGGATATTACTGCTTCGGTGGATTTTACTGACTTGGCACGAGCGGCGGTTCAATTCGGCTTGCAAGTGGCTGGTTTCACTTCGCAAGCGGCATTCCTGCTTAACAATGATTTGTTACCTTTAATAGAAAAATGTTATGATGAAGTATCCACGATGGATGTCAATCGGCGAGTGCATTTATTAACGTCACCGAGTGAAATGGGAGAGCTTATTAAAGTGATGGGCTTAACCCGAAACTGTGAATCTTTCCCACTAAATGGATTTAAGTTATATGATAAGCGAATGCGTTTGTAGGTTTGTTGGTATTTAATATTAATTAGGAATGAGCCTAATTAAAATGATTAAGGATCCTTTATGCTGAGTAATAAACTGACTAATATGATTTTTTCTCACTCTCATGGAAATGGTTCTTCTTTACATGATGGAGTGCAGGAAGTTTTAGATGGCATAAATAATTGTTTAACCATTACAAACCGAGTGGCGGCTAAAAAAAATTCGAATACTGCTTTTGAAAAAGGCTCCGAATGTTTACAAGCTATATTCAAAGAAATCGAAGAAAAAAATTCAGAGCTGACATCCAGGAACACTTTTAATCGGTGATATTTAGAGAGGCTTGTGATGCTGCAAACTGAGCAAGAAATTCAAGTCGCTTTAGCCATCAAAAAAATATTGGATGAAGGAATAACCAGCGGTCCTTGGCAGGCTAATTTATTTTTAAAAGGAATTAAAAAAAAACTAGAAGAAATACGCGATGAGTTTGTGACACGGGTGGGTATCGATCAGCATCATGAACAAATGGCAAAGGATTTGGCCGCTAACAGTGGTGAGATGACGGAGGTCTATATTGCACTTTATCAATCGCAAGGTGGCAATATGAGTAAGTGGCAAGAAGTGGTGGTTTCATTAGTGAATTATATTATGGGACGCCCCATTTATTCTAATGAAACCGATGTACAAGCTGCGATTCGCTTAAATGATAGAAAGTTAAATCATGCTTATGTGGTCGTTAAAGTACCTAATGATGCTATTCTACCGGGTACTACCGATTTAGTCCGTACCGATCGCGAGGGACGTAAGCTAATTAGCTTACGTGAAGCAGCAATACAATTGAAAAATATTATTCGTCTCGTACATGCTTCAGGCGAATATAAACTCGTGGGAAATTTTTTAGTAAAACAAAATTGATTTGCATTTAAAAAACACCAAGAATAAATAAACTAGTAATTTATATGCCAGCTCCCGCACAACAACAGCAATCCGGAGATAATTCACTCGCTCCATTATGGATCATTCTCTGTATTTTTCTTTTAGGATGGTTGCTTTGGGCGTTTTTTCATACCCAAATTGTTGGTTTTGTATTACAGATTAAATTCTGGGAATCACGTTTAATTGCATTTTTCTTGCCGTCGATGCGGCAACTTCCTTTAAGTATCCATCAACTTATTCCTACAGACGTCCCTTTTCCACAATTGCTAAATGTTAGTGAAGAAGTAGGTAATTATTTACGTTATCCTATTATTCTTATCCTCGTAGGCTTAGCCTTAATCATTTATTTTAGTCATATCAATCTGCAATTTAAAAAAATTTATGACATGGATTCGCTCGCTGAAGCTGAAAGAAAAAATTGGCCACAGATTTCTCCAGTCATTAAACTGGATTTAGTGAAGGAAGATATTGATAAAGGTCCTTGGGCAATGGCTTTATCGCCGATGCAATTTGCTAAAAAATATCAATTACTCCATGAAGAAAAGATCATTCCTTCAATGACCATGACTGCCAAAAAGCATAATCAAAGGACAGTGAGTATCAAAAGAGATGCAGCACATCACGTGTTTGTAATGCAATGTGGGGAGTATTGGCAGGGAGTATATTATCTAAAGCCAGCAACTAAGGCATTATTTGCGGTGTTTGCGGCAAGGGCTAACCGGGATCGAGAAGGCGCCTTAAAACTATTATTACACATCGCCGAGTCGACAGCTAAAGGAGGACTGGATTTTTCAGGGGTTGATGCTTTATTAGAAAAACATATCCATACTAAATTAGTGCAACGGATGATGCATAGTCATGCTTATGTTTTAACGGTAATGGCCTCAATGTTGGTACTCGCCAGAAAAGATGGGGTTTTAGCGACAGCGGATTTTTTATGGCTTAAACCCACGGATAGATTATTGTGGTTTATGTTAAATTCGGTCGGTCGACAAACTTCATTTGCTGAAGTGAGTGGTCCTTTTGCGCATTGGAATGTTGAACAGGCAATGGGTCGAAGACTGATGGTTCCTATGGTCGAAGAAGCAGTGAACGGTTTGGAAGCCGCGATTAAAGACATACTTTATATTCCTGATTCTGAAGCAGAGTGAGCGTTGAGGGCGTCCGTGATAATGCAGTTGGAGCTTATGAAGGAAGCTCGGCATGATGAATAGGTTAATCACTGAAAGTTGAGTATGATATGGCAACTATAGCACGGGGTTTAGAACAAAAACACGAACAGGATCCGCGTAAGTTATTACGAGATACACGTACGCTATCGCAGCGTTTTTTCTATTTTTTCAAAAATCCTTCTGCTGTCACTATCTTACTGATAGGTTTTGCTTCAGGCGCATTTTTTATCCCCGCCGTTGCTGATTTTATTTTTTTACTCGGTATCTTATCGTTTTTTTATGCCTATACGCGTAAAACCAATTTACCGTTTCGTATGCCGCAACGTTCTCATAAGTTAGATTTTAATGATTTAAAACCTGGAAGTAATACGCCGCAAAAGGCACGGGGTATTTGTTTGTTTGGCAATGAAATATCGAGTGGTGAAGAATTATGGTTTAGTAACGATGACATGCGGACTCACTGTTTAATTTTTGGTTCTACCGGAAGTGGTAAAACCGAAGCGTTAATTTCTTTGGCATTCAATGCTTTAGTTCAAGGGAGTGGATTTATTTATGTAGATGGTAAAGGAGATAACAGTTTATTTGCTAAAGTTTTCTCTATGGCACGTTCGATGGGACGTGAAGATGATATTCTGGTCGTTAATTTCATGACGGGCGCGCGCGATATTGTCGGACCACAAGAAAAACGACTGTCCAATACGATGAATCCCTTTGCGAATGGTTCTTCGAGTATGTTATCTCAGCTCGTGGTCAGTTTAATGGATGCAAGTAGTAATACGCCTGATGGCGATATGTGGAAAGGTAGAGCGATAGTGTTCGTTGAAGCCTTAATGAAGTTATTGGTTTATATCCGTGATCAAGGTGGAATTTTATTAGACGTTAACGTCGTGCGGAATTATTTTGAATTATCCCGCGTAGAAAATATTGTTATTGATAAAATATTCCCGCGCGATGGTCAAGAACCACTCAGTTTAATCGATTTACCGGAAGTGGTATTAGAACCGATTACTAACTATCTGATTAATTTACCGGGCTATGATAAATCGAAAAAAGGTAAACAAGTCTCTCAGGTATTAGAACAGCATGGTTTTATTACCATGCAATTAACGCGAGTGTTTGGTTCCTTAGCCGATACCTATGGTCATATTTTACGAACGAATTTGGCAGAAGTGGATTTAAAGGATGTGGTGTTAAATCGCCGTATCCTTTTAGTGTTATTACCTGCTTTTGAAAAATCGCCTGATGAGTTATCGAATTTAGGTAAAGTCATCATTGCTTCCTTAAAAGCGATGTTGGCGGCGGGTTTAGGCGAAGAAGTGGAGGGAGATTACCGCGATATTATTGAACGTAAACCGACTAATTCATTGACGCCTTATTTATGCGTATTGGATGAATATGGTTATTACGCGGTTCCTGGTTTTGCCGTGGTTCCTGCGCAAGCGCGTTCATTAGGATTTTCCATTGTTTTTGCTGGACAAGATTTACCTGCTTTTCAAAAAGCCTCTAAAGAGGAAGCCGCATCGATAGGTGCAAACTGTAATATTAAACTTTGTATGAAATTGGAAGATCCATTAGAAACTTGGGATTTCTTTTCCAAAAGTGCCGGGGAAGCCTGGGTTACTAAAGTCGATGCATTTCAAACTCGCGCTGAAAGTGTCATGAATAATTATGCGGATACTCGCAGTGCTTCATCAGAAAAAAGAGCGCGCATCGATTTACTCGATTTGAAAGAGCAACGTGAAGGTGAAGCGCATATTTTATTTAAATCTAAGATTATTCGTGCACGGTTATTTTATGCAAACCCACGGCCAGTTGTACGCATGCGCCTGAATCAATTTTTAAAAGTGGGTTTACCGACTAATCGCTATTTATTAGATCTGCAATCACGCCTGCAAGATTTTCGTCTAGTGACAGACAAAGAGCAATTTTCACTTAAAAAACTGGATGAGTCTGCTATTATCACTAGCTTAGCGCAAAACTTTTCCGAACATCCTGATCTTAATCCAATTGAAGCGGCAAAGTCGGCCTTATTGGCTTTAGATGAACCTGCGGAAATCAATCAAGCAGAACAACAGGAGACGATTGAGGAAACCTCTTCATTACCTGCAGATGAATTAAATGTCTTTACTCCATTAAATGTAACACCAAAATTATCAAACTTGATGAGTGTGGATAACCCGGATCAATTTAATGCAGCCTTTCTGAAACGGGCTGTTACCCAAAAACAAGTGGCGGTGATAGAAAAAGTATCAGGTAAATTTGAAAAACATGCCAATAGTATTGCTACTGAAATTGTTCAGGATATGGCGCTGGCGACACATTACCCACCTGCTTTGCATCATATTCTGCCGGGCGCAGAAGTGGCGAAAGATGTCAATAAATTACTGACAGCGATTAAACAAGAACGCGCATCGACTGAGGAAAAATCTTAATAATTGAGTAAATTTATGAAAAAGCGATTTTTTTTAATAGTGATTGTTTCATTGCTTTCTGCTTGTGCAAGTACATCCAAAAAACCGCTCAGTCCAGCTGAACAGCAAGCCAATTTATTAAGCGCTATTAATAAAGGCGGGGTGCGTAGAATAGTAGTGGGTGATGAATTACGTTTAATTTTACCAAATAACTGTTTTTTTATTAAAGGGACTTCTCGTTTAAAAGTCAGTGCTTATCCCACATTAGACCGGTTAGTGACTTTGCTGAATCAGCGAAAAAATTTTGGTATCGATGTATTAACGTTTACGCCCACACCCGATTTACAACAAGAGACTTCGGACTTAGCCAGACAACAAGCCTTGGCTATCGAAGACTATTTGTTAGATCAGGGTTTAAATATTCGAATTATTGTGGCTAGAGCCTGGGATAGGCAGGATCAAAGTCCTGACCGCGGGGTAAGATTTGACGGCGATCAACCGCAAATTTTGGCGACTGAGATAAGAACTCGTCATTTGCTTCCAGAAGATAGTGACTGAGCTATTGGCTCAATCATTGGATTATAATTTAGGAAAAGATCAGACAAATTTTAATAAAAATTCTTTTTTTGGGAAATTAAATCATGGATTAAAAGCTAGCTTTTTCGATTGGTATTGGGTTATAGTTCGTTGAAATAAGGGCAAATTAAACAAAAAGAGGGTCACGTGGGAAATAGGATTGAGTTGCTTAAATCACGTAAAGGGTTTTATCGGGATAATTACAATCGGGTTTGTAGTGCGCTCTTGCTCAGCTTATTTATTATTGTAATGCTAAGTGCACTCGTCATTTATCTCGCTATTTTTTCTCCTGCTCCTGATCTGTATGCAAGCGCTCAAGACGGAAGCTTAACCCGTTTAATTTCATCCGATCTTCCTAACACAATGCGCGCTACTTAATTAATAAAAATAATTACAATTGAGATGACCATGAAAGAAGATGCCTTACAAGTCGTTAAATTACGTAATGAATTTTATCGGGATAATTACAGAAAAGTTGTTGCGGCTTTACTGTTTAGTTTTTTTGTTATCTTGACTCTAGCCAGCGCTTTATTTTATATCGTCACACATCCTCCTGCTCCTCGTTATATCGCTATGGCGGCTGATGGTCGCATTGCGCCTTTAGTCGCTTTTTCTCACCCGAATTTAAGTAATGCCGCTGTATTGGAGTGGGCTAATACGGCAGCGACCGCAGCTTATAGTTATAATTTTGTAAATTATCGACAAGCATTACAACAAGCCGCTGATTATTTTACGCCAGAAGGAAAGCAAATGTTTTTTGCAGCCATCAAGAGCTCGAATAATTTGCAAGCTGTGATTAGTAAAAAACTGATTGTGTCTGCAGTGGCCACCGGTGTTCCGGTTATATTGGAGCAAGGTTTATTAGCGGATCGTTATACCTGGAAAGTGCAAATTCCAATGTTGATTACTTTCCAAAGTGCGAGTCAGTTTTCTCAGCAAGCTGTGACCGTCACGATGTTGATTGTTCGTGTTTCAACGTTAACATCGGCTCATGGTATCGGGATTGCACAATTTATTGTATCGGGAGGCGGGGGTATAACCGGTTAAACAACTATGTATTTTTTTACTGATCTAAAAACCAAACGTCGGTATCTCGTTAAAATTTTATCGCTGATGGTATTAAGCAACATTGCGACTATACCATTGGCATCAGCAGAAAGTTCATCGATACCCGCTTCTTCTTCGAGCAATTCAGCAGAAGCAGCTAACCCAGATAAAGATTCAGTGTCGATACAAACACTGAATAAAGCGGCTTTTGGGTCGATGGCGCAAACGATGCTTCCGATGTCACCGGAACAAATAAAGCGCTTAAGAGAACTTTTCAATCAAACTCAAGCAGCAGCGGCCACCACACCTGGAACGCCACCACGCCCCACTATTTCTTCG
>Ga0066652_100000159_pt1 | contig 37468 bp, 36 predicted proteins | sample GraSoiAngelo_101_FD_71413 | JGI IMG/M metagenome (GOLD analysis project Ga0066652, IMG submission 71413) | Grasslands soil microbial communities from the Angelo Coastal Reserve, California, USA - 14_0903_02_30cm | ecosystem: Environmental > Terrestrial > Soil > Grasslands | place: USA... | reverse complement strand
GCGACGCAACTCACCACGCAGCTGCTGGCGTACAGCCGCAAGCAGATGCTGCAGCCGCGCGACCTCCACACAGGTACCGTGCTCAGCGAGCTGGAACCGATGCTGCGGCGGCTCCTCATCGAGAACATCGAGCTGACCGTGCACGCTACGGACGACCTGTGGACGGTTCGCGCCGATCGCGGCCAGCTGGAGCAGGTCATCGTGAATTTCGTGGTCAACGCGCGCGATGCCATGCCCGACGGCGGCGCTCTCCTCATCCGCGCCTGGAACGAGGTGGTCGCGACGACGATCCACACGCGTCACGGAGCCGTGCCGCCGGGGGCGTACGTCGCAATCAGCGTCAGTGATACGGGAGCCGGCATGGACGACGCCACGCAGGTACGCGCCTTCGAGCCCTTCTTCACGACCAAGGGTGTCGGGCGTGGCACCGGGCTCGGTCTGGCAACGGTGCATGGCATCATCGCGCAAAGCAACGGCTACGTGACGCTGGACAGCCGCCTCGGCATGGGTACGACGTTCACGGTCTTCCTGCCGCGCGAGCAGAACCTGCGCACCGCGCGGATGGCCGGAGACGCAGCGTGACCGCTCGCTCGTCTCACGACACGACTGTCCTGCTCGTCGAGGACGAGGATGCGGTGCGCACCGTCGCCAAGCGCATGCTCGAGCGCGAAGGGTTTCGGGTGGTGCACGCCGGATCACCGCGCGAAGCGATGGACATCGTCGCGCATCACGACGACATCGCGCTCATCCTCACCGACGTCGTGATGCCGGAGATGAGCGGACCCGAGCTCGTCGCCAAGCTCTGGGCGAGGTGCCCCGGAGCGCGGGTGCTGTTCATGTCCGGCTACACGGACGACGACTTCATCCAGCGCGGCCTGGCGGCGCCGGGGATGGCGCTGCTCCAGAAGCCGTTCAGCGCGCAGCAGCTCATCGAGAAGGTTCGGGACATCATCGGGGACGTGGGCGACGTGTGATCACTGCGCGCGCGTCGTGTCCCAGACGCGCCGCCGGTCCGGTGTGTCGCGCCGCACCGAGCGGCGATCTCCGCCAGCGCGCCACTGGATGTCGGACGGGATGTCGCGCATGAGGAACGTGTAGCCGCGCGTCACCAGGGTGCTCACGACGAGATACAGCATCACCGCGGCCACCACTTCACCGACGATCGCCGCGGGCGCGCTGCCGGCCACGATCGCGACGGCGAGCCCGGGATGGCTGGACCCGGCCGCGATGGCGAGCGCGACACGGTCGTGACGCCGCTGCCCGCCGAGCGCATGGCCGATCATGATCGCGACGACGACCATCAGCGTGATCACCAGCAGCGTACCGTTCCCCAGCAACGCCAGCCACGTCCGTGTGAACGCGAGCACGACGCCGACCACGCCGAGCATGAGCAGCAGCTGTCCGAGGCGATGGACGCGCAGGGAGATGCGGGCGGCGAAATCGTGCGAGATGTAGCTGACGACCAGGCCGATGAAGAATGGGACGAGCGTGAGCTCGCCGACGACGGCGATGACGCTCGCTGGCGCGAAGCTCGCGTTCGTGCCCAGCACCGCGTTGAACACCATCAGGGTCGCGGGCACGAACACGATGGCGAGCAGGGTCTGTGAGATGAGCAGTCCGAGCGCGGTCTGCTCGCGCGTGCCGGCGCGGAATTCGGATTCCGGCAGCGTCGGCGGCACACCCGTCGCGCTCAGCACGAGAATGGCGGCCCGCAGGGCCGGGTCGCGCGTGTACACGCTCACCAATGCCAGCGCCGCGAGCGGCACCAGGACGTTCCGCGCGACGACCGCGCGGGCCAGCATCCCCGGCCGCTTCAGCAGGTACGTGGCGTCGGACCAGCGCGACCGCAAGCCGGTGGCGACCACCACGCAGACGATTCCAGCCTGCAGCGCGATGACGACAACCCTGCCCCACTCCGGCATCACTCACTCCGATCCGTCGATGCCCTGACGTTCGCTCCGCAGCTAGATCTGGTGATATTGGCCCTTGGTGGCGCGATAGCGGATCGACGCGCGCGCGTACGTCACGAAGTCGTGCAGGACGGTCTTGATCGGCGAACCGTGCGCCGCGGCGATCTGCGTCGCAACGACGTGGCGGAGCGTCGCGATGTGATAGGGCTTCGGCAGAAACGCATTGCAGCCGGCGATGAGCGCTTCTTCGGCGATGCCGTCGCGGACGATCGCGGTCAGCGCCACGATGCGCATCGCGCCGGTATGCGGATGCGAGCGGATCTGTCGCGCGGCATGGAGCCCGTCGATCTCGGGAAGCACGATGTCCATCAGCACGACATCGGGCGTAAGCGTGAGCGCCTTCTGCACCGCGTCGATTCCATCTTCGGCTTCGATGACTTCCAGACCTTCGTGTTCGAGCACGATACGGGCGACCGTGCGGCTGTCGTGATGGTCGTCGACCACGAGGATGCGGTGCCGCGGCGTCGGGCGTCGGTGAGCGTTCTGCATGGTTTCTGTGAGGAACGAGGGACGTCTATTGTCGCGGCGTACGAGCTCAGCCGGGATTGGGCGAAGGACGTAGACGCTGATGGATGCGCCTCGCGGACGTGCGCTGCACTGCGCGGGGAAGCCGCAGGGTGAACACGGAGCCGACGCCGGGCCGGCTCGTGACCGTGAGCGAGCCTTCCATGCCACTGGCGAACTCGCGGCTGATGGCGAGGCCAAGACCGGAACCCGCGATGCTGCTGACGTTGGATAGCTGCACGTACGGCTCGAACACCCGTTCGATGTCGTGCGCCGGAATGCCCATCCCCGTGTCGGCCACGTCGAAGATGGTCTGCTTGCCCGTGCTGCGCGCGGCGACGCGAATGACACCGCCGGCCGGCGTGAACTTCACCGCGTTCGCGAGCAGGTTGATGAGGATCTGCTTCAGCTTCGTCGTGTCGGCCCGCACCGTGGGGGCCACGGTCGACGCCGCGAAGCTCACATCGATGCCTTTCTGGTCGGCGAGTGGCTGGATCACCGCGATCGACGACACGATGGCGTGATTCGCGTCCACGTCGTCGATGTCGTATTCCAGCCGGCCCGCCTCGAGACGGGCCATGCTGGTGAGATCCGCAATCACGTGGATCAGCACCTGCTCGCTCTCGTAGACGCGGTCCAGAATCCGGATCTGCTGTGGCGTCAGCGACGGAAGCGCGCTGGCGCGCAGCAGATCGATATAACCGGTGATGGACTGCAGTGGCGTGCGCAGCTCGTGACAGATGCGCGCGACGAACTGCACACGCGCGCGCGCCAGGGACTCGACGATCTCGCGGCGCCGGTCGGCGTCGGCGCTCAGGCGCGCGTTGTCGAGCGCGAGCGCCATCAGCCGGACGCACAGCTCGGCAAGCCGCGCCGAACGCGCGCTGGGCCGGCGGTTGATCCTGAAGAGCGCGGCGAGCACGCCGATGACGGTCCCGTCGTCCAGCGTGAGCGGCACGCAATCGAGACCGCGGAACCCGACCGCCAGCGCAATCTCGCGAAACGCCGGCTCGGTGCCGTTGCCCTCGTGCATCACGTCATCCACCGTGACGCGGCGATGCTCCGAGCCGGCCAGGCCGATCGGTCCGACGCCGGGGGCGTGCGGTCCGATGCGGGACGACTGTTCCTCGCTGAGCCCCTCGGCGATGAAGGGCTCGAAGTGACCGGACTTGTCGTTACGGAGCATGAGCACGCCCATCGGGGCGTGCTCGATGGCAAGGGCTAGTGATAGGGCGGGCATGAGCGTTGTGCCGGGAAGAGGCCAACGCTCGCGTGTAGTCGCTGTCATTCCGTCCTCGGCGTGAATCCTGAACGCAGCGTAAACAGGGCGGATCGTTTCGTCCCATTAGCCCTTCGGCGCAGGATCCACCTCGAGCGCGCGCACCATCACGTCGACCACGGACGGTCTGGTGACGAACAGACCAGCGAGCTGGATGCTGGCGTGCCCGCGCGCGGCAAGGATGCGGTCGATGATGCGCACCGCTTCGGCCAGCGACGACGCGCCGAGCTTCCGCATGGCGCGCGCGCGGTGGACCTTGACGGTTTTTTCCGTGATCCCTGTCCTCGCCGCAACCTGCTTGTTGAGGCGACCGGACGCGACGAGCACCGCGATCTCGCCCTCACGCGGCGTGAGCTTCGCCGCGCGCTCCCAGAGCTCCGCGAGCACGCGGAGGTCCTTGTCGCTTGCCTCCGCGCGGTCGACCGCCACTCCAATGGCGGTGAGCAGGGCGTCCATCGAGAACGGCTTGGCGAGCAGGTCCGAGGCACCGGCCTTCATCGCCGACACCGCAACGGACACGTCACCGCTCGCGGTCATGAACACCGTCGGGATCTCGTTCCCGTCTTCATGCGCCGCTCGATGGGTCTGCAGACCGTCGAGTCCCGGCATGCGAATGTCCGCGAGCAGGCAGGTGGGACGCAGCGCGAGTCGCTGATCGAGATACTCACGTCCACTGGAGAACGTCTTCACCCGATACCCTTGCGTGCTGAGCACGCGGGACACGGCGCGCGCGACCGGGACGTTGTCGTCCACGACCGCAATGAGACAATCAGACGATCGCATAACGACTACTCCATGGTGCTTTGTAATACACGTGCGGCAGGCCAGAGCGTCCTGACCGTAGTGCCGAACAACGCGTCGATATCCACGGACATGGAAGCACCGTGCGCTTCCGCCACGGACCTGGCGACGCTGCGGGCCCAGGCGCTGACCTGCGAGGGGCCGACTTGTGCCTTGTGATGCACGATGAGCTCGATGCCCTCCTCCACCAGTCGCACGGACACGAGCACGTGCGGATCCGGCTGCTGCGCGTCCGCGTTCTCCACGGCGTCGAGCAACAGACTGAGGATGGCTTCGCGAAGCATGCTGGCATCCGCTTGCATGAGCGGGAGACCGTCGACAGCCGGGACGAGACGCTCGATGCGCAGTCCACGCGCGTTGGCTTCCGCCTGGACGAGCGCGATGACGTCGTCGATGACGCTTGCGATACTTGTTTCGGCGAAGGCGGGCTCGCGCCGGGCGACGAGATCCTGCAGCACCTGCACGCTCTCGCGCAGGACGTTCGCGCCTTCCATGGCGTCGTCGAGCGCCACCAGGGCCGATGCGCCCTCGGGCGGCGTCTGACGCAGCAGGTGCGTGGCAACGGCGACGTTCATCTCGATGGCTGCGAGCGGCTGACGCAGGTCGTGCGCGATGCCGCCGACCAGCTCCCCCGCCGTGGCGAGCTGTGCCGCGGCGATGAGCTCACGCTGCGCCTGCTGCAGCGCGCGCACGCTCTCCGCCCACTCGCTGATGTCCACGCACGTGAGGACGATGACGCTGCCGCCACGCACGCGCCGCGCGCCAAGCGTGAGCTGTCGGTCATCGGGCGATTGCACCGTGACCGGCTCCGCCTCGGCGTCGCTCTCGCGCGCGGCCTCGAGGAGCGTGCCGATGCGCGCGGCGTCCTCGCGCTCGCTGTTGGCCGCCTGCACGGCAGTCAGATAGTTCTCACCGATGCCGGCGCACGCGATGCACCGCGTACCGCGTACCGCGTGCAGATCGATCCATGCTCGATTCGCGGAGACGACCGTATAGGCGACGTCGAGTGCGGCGACGTAACCGGGAAAGGATTCCATGAGGGCAGCTGCGAAGTCGTCGAGCGCGTAACCTGGATGTGGGAAGCGTGCCAGGTCGCGGGAGGTGGTGCTGCGACGACTCGTCGTGGGGACCGACTCGGAGGGGATCACTGCTCACCCCGGGTCGGAGGGAGGACGGACCGACCGAAGGACTGCGTAGCCTTCAGCGACGGTTGATGCGCAACCAGTGTGATCGTTTTCGTACACAGCCGCAATACGGAAAAACACACGTGCACCTTCGATTGGCGAGAAAACTCTCACGAACCTGTGCGGCGTCGCTGACTCGCTCGTGATGTATTGCGAGTGTCGCCGTCACTGGTAGAACGGCCCATTGGGCCTTCGCCCCACCTAACTCATTGGTCCCATAGTGTCACGCGCGGTGGCGTCCGTGCGATGGTGGTGAGCGATGCACCAAAGGGTCGGCGCTCGCGGTTCCAGAATGCTAAGACGCGCGTCGCGGCACAGCGCCATCGGGGGCCTTGCTGAGCTTCCCCTAGTCCGCGTGGCGTACACCGGCGCCGTGATGCCAAAGGACAATGCCGCGGACGACGCACGACGGATTGCCTTCGGGTCATCAGAACTCCGCATGCAAGGAGAACAGATGTCGCGTTGCGTGATTCTCGCGGCCCTCGCGATCGCAGTGCCGATCGGCGTCGAGTGCCAGGACAACCTGCAGGACGTCGCGAAGGCGTCGCAGAACCCGATCAGCTCGATGATCAGCCTGCCGCTGCAGAACAATTTCAATTACGGCACTGGCATCCCCGAGCGACTGCAGTACGTGCTGAATGTGCAGCCGGTCGTGCCGGTGAAGATCACGAGTGATCTGAACCTGATCGTGCGCACCATCGCCCCGATCGTGAATCAGCCGATTGGACGCGACCATACCGAGACCGGCATGGGCGACCTGACGGTCGAAACATTCTTCGCTCCGGCGCGCCCCGGCGACAACGGATTCATGCTGGGTGCCGGACCCGCCTTCACGGTTCCAACCGCAACGAGCTCCGCGCTCGGCAGCGAGCGCTGGCTCGCGGGCATTTCGGCGGTTGTCGTGGTGGCACCGGATCCGTGGGTTCTCGGCGTGCTCGTCGTCCAGCAGTGGTCGTACGCCGGCGACGACGCGCGTGCCGTGACGAATCCTTTCGTGCTGCAGCCGATCATCAACTACAACCTGCCGCGGGGCTGGGCGATCACGAGCTCACCGATCATGACCGCTGATTGGGCCCAGTTCGACGACGCGCTGTTCGTGCCGATCGGCGGTGGCCCGTCGAAGGCGTTCACGGTCGGCACGCAGTTCATGTCCGCGGGGGTCCAGGGATACGTCAATGCCGTGCGACGTCACGGCATGAGCGACTGGACGCTGCGCGTCACCTACAGCCTGCTGTTCCCCCTCTAGCGCCGCGGCACCCGCGGCACGTCCGGCGCGGCGTCGTTCTCGTGGATGGCTTCGTGCGCGACGAAGTACTGGATGAGCTCCGCCGTCGTCTTGACGCCGACGGCACGCATGGCGGAATACTTGTGCATCTCCACCGTTCGTCGTGACAGGCTCAACGTCGCAGCGATCTCCTTCATGCGTTTCCCGCGCGCGACAAGGCGAATGACTTCGCGCTGGCGTCGCGACAGCGGCGCTTCCTGCATTGCGGGCGTCGTGCCGGGCGCGCGTTTCTGCTTGTCGATGAGCGGAGACACGTAGATCCCTCCCCCGAGCACCGCATCGACAGCGGCCTGGAGCTCTTCCCCGGCCGCGTGCTTGGGGATGTATGCATTCACTCCCCCTATGAACGCCGACTCGACGAGTCGCGCGTCGGCATACATGCTGAGAACCACCACCTTCGGCGCAATCCCTTCCGAGCGCCAGATGCGCTTCGCCACCAGCGGACGTATGCCCGGCATGGAAAGATCCGTGATGACGAGATCCGGACGGTGTGTGCGGACCGCCTGGAGCAGCGAATCACCGTTCGTGCACGCGGCAACGACGGCGACGCGACCCTCGAGGATGCGCTGGATCCCGTCGAGCACCACGGCGTGGTCGTCGGCGACGACGGCGGTCGGTCTCATGTCGCCCAAGCGCTCACCGGGATCTTCACGTCGATCGTGCTGCCGGCGGGGCTCGAGCGGATGTGCATCTCGCCTCGTACGCTGCGAACGCGCTCCTCCATGCTCACCAGGCCCAGTCCGTGGCTTCGCTGCCGAGCCGACACGGGATCGAAACCGCCGCCGTCGTCGGCGACCACGATCGTGAGCGCGCTCCCGGCGCGGCCGAGGGATACCGAGACGTGTTCCGCGCGCGCGTGGCGGTTCACGTTTCGCAGCGCTTCCTGGATCACGCGATAGGCGACGAGCGCGAGCTCATCGCTCAACGGCTCGACGTCTCCGGCGGTGAACGCACACAGGGTGCCCTGTTCGCTGAAGGCGTCGCACAGGCCGCGCAGCGCGGGGACGAGGCCCGCATGACGCAGGACGCTGGGATGCAGCTGGTGGGATAGCGAGCGCACGCTCTCGAACAGGCCGGACGTCTGGTCATACAGGCGCAGAAACTCGTTCTCGAGACCCGCGTTCCGCACCGCCGGCGTGCGACGCATCGAACTCAGCGTAATCGCCAGCTCCGCGACGTGCTGGCTCACCCCGTCGTGCAGCTCGCGCGCGACTCGCGTGCGCTCCTCGTCCTGCGCGGCGATCAGCCGGCCGGCGAGATCGCGTACCGTGTCGATGCTCACGCGCACTGCGTTGCGGCTCACCGTGAGCTCACGCAGCGTCTCAGCGCGGTCCTTGACCACCATGGAAAGGCAGAGGAGCGGGATGGCCACGACCACGAGGAACAGCTGCAACGACGTGATCGCTGCGTGAGACGGGGTCTCGCCAAACACTCCCCCACCGTGCAGCGCGTACCAGCTCATGGTGGCCGCGAGCACCAGGAGGCTCCAGCCCTCCATTCCAGGCCCGAATCGCACAGCGGCCCAGAGAAGGAACGCGACGGGCACGTAGTGAAACGCGTCCTGCCCTTTCATGCGAGCCGAGAATACGAACATGGACACCACGAACAGGCCGGCCAGCAACAGCGCTGCTTCGATGACCCGTGGAATCGCGCGCGGCGACGAGTCCACGTCCGCGCTCAGCGACGCCACGATGGCCGGAACAACGATCATGTTCGTGAGCGCGTTGGCGCGAACGCGCGTCGTGAACGCGAGCCAGTAGGCGGAGCCCCATCCCGTCTCGACGGTGATCCCGGCATCGAGAAACGACACGAGCAGAGGCGCGAGGACGGCCCCAACGATCAGAAACAGTATGAGCTCGTTGAGATTCCGAAGCGACCACCTGTTCCGTGTCAGGAGCCGCAGGAGCCCGGCGCCCAGCGCCGCGTCCGCGCAGTTGGTGAGAAAGATGAGCGACATCGACAACGGCGGCGCGTGGTTCTGCCAGCCAACGAGCATGTGCGCCGGAAATGCCGCCGCCAGCAACGGCGCCCACCGATTGACCGGATTCAGCAGCAGAGCGGCGAGCAGGATCGAGTTCGGCAGCCACAGCACGGACTGCGGAACACCCGGCGCCTGAAAGAGAAAGCCGACGACAGCGCCCAGATAGTACGCGAGCGACACGACGATCGCCGCGATGACCGGCCGGACCGCGCGCAGGCGCCACAGCCCGCGGGCTCCTCGAGCGGCCGACGTCACGTCGGTCGTCGTAGGGTGAATCCAGTCGTCCCACCGGATGGTGGTGTTGGACATGTACCCGCTGTCTAACCACGTGGAACCGAAGGAGCGACAGCGTCGTCTTAAGCGATACTACGAGAAGCGCGCTTCCGCGCAAGGTGCGACGTAGTGCTGAACCCCTGCAGATCCCGGACGGTCACATCGGGACGATGCCCAAACGACCGATTACGGCGGGTTAACAACCTCTTCAAGAATGCGAATGCGCGGACCCGCCATCCCACTACCCGAGACACAGACAACCGTGACGGGCCCGACGCAATCGCAAACCCAGCTTATGGCAGACTCAGCCCCAGCGCCTGTACCACCGCGAACGCAGTGTCACGCGCGTGTGAGAACTGCTTGATGCTGGCCTCGACGAGCTCCTCGAAATCGTCGTCGTGCGCGTTTTTGTAGTTCGTGGTCAGCACCTGGACCTCGTTTCCGTTCTCGAAGTACTGCGCACGGATGAACGCCCCATCGAACTGCGGGCCGGACGGCATGTTCTCGAACTGCGCGATGAGCTCCTGCAGCCGTCCGATGGCATAGTCGTTCGGGATCGCTTCCGGCGTGATGTGCTGGTCCACGATGTTGTGCAACGTGGTGTTCAGGTGATTCGTGCGGTCGCGCTCCAGCGCCGCGACGTAGTTGCGCACGTTCGGATCCACCACCTTCGGCCCCGCCTGACGTGCCAGGTAGATCTCGAGCGAATCGCGAGTCGCGAGGAACGTCGCGAGCTGTCCCTCCGTGAGGTTCGCGTAATCCTCGATGCGGAACGCGCGTGCCGGCCACCTCGGCGGAACCGTCACGTCGCTGCCATCCACCGTGATCCGTGTCTCGCTGCCCTTCACCAGCTGAGGTGTCGGCGGCTCCTTGCTGATACGGATGCGTGTGTCGCTGGCGTATCGCTGCTGCTGCGCATCCAGCGTCGTCGCGTGCAGCAGAACTCCCGCCGCGATGCCGGATGCCAGAACCCACGTGAATTTCATTGTGCTGCCTCCGTCGTGTTGTAGCCGTTACCCGAACGATGATCGCACAACCCGGCGCATCACGCGGGTGGACGATGGTCGTATCAGCGCAGCAGACGGCCGAAGCCGATGTAGAAGCGTCTGGACCCGCCCCCGAAGCTGAAGCCCACCACGCCTGGTCCAACGAGCGTCTCCGCGATCACGCCCAAGCCGCCGTGCGTGTCCCAGTGCACGTCATCGACGCCGTCGTACGCGCTGCCGTGCTCGACCCACCCGCCGCCCGCCACCTTGCCGCCGAGAAGGTGCGGCAACGATCCGAGCATGTGCAGGTAGCCGAGCGTGCCCGCGACGAACATGTCGCCACGCCGCTCGCCCACCGCGAACGCGTCCAGGCGCAGCGGCAGCCCGAGCACGAACTGGTCTGACGGGAGCGGGTGTGCGCCGAACGAGGTGCCCCCGCCCGCCACGACGAACACCCGCTCGAGTTCGCGGCGCCAGGACCACACGCTCGACAGCTCGCCCTCGAGCTGCGCGAGATGCTCGTTGGTCCGCGTGCCGAGCCAGTCCGCCGGCAACGCGGGTGTCGTGACGAGATACCGGGATTCCGCCGTCGCGCGCACGCCGCGCGCGGGAAGGACCGGATCGTCCTGCGTATCGTGCACGCCGCGGAAAACCAGCGCGGTCTCGTCGCCCGACATGGAAGGAAGCCCGGGACTCCCGACCTTAACGTCTGTCTTCACGCCGCCCCCGCGCACCCCCAATCGCAACTCGAGCGAGGATGCATCGTACCCGACGTCGAGCTCGCCATAACTGAAGGCCTCCGTGTATTGCGCCACGATGGCGTTCCGCCGGGCGAAATTGAGCCGCCGCGAGCCCACGGCCGCGATCGCGGCTCCGAAGAACGGCGACGCGCCGATGGGCTCACGAAATTCGCCGCGCAGGAACGGGTCCGTGCCAAGCGACAGGTCGACGCGAAACTCCGCGTCCGGCGTCTGCATGTCGTAGGCGATGAACCGCGAGGCGAGCTGGAAAACGTAGTCGTCGCTCGTCCGGTTCTCGACGTTCACGAGCGACAGCACAGCCGGCGGGGAATCGTCGTCCGGCTGCGCCCGGACGAGCAACGCGAGCTGCCCGCCGCGTGGGATCAGATCCCACGACACCGACACATATCGGCCGAGCGCGGCAAGCCGGCGAACGACGTGCTCGACGAACGGCACGTCGAGCATCCTTCCCTTCTGTGCACGCAGCATGTGCTGGATGATCGCGACGTCATGGGGCACGGCTCCCTCGATCACGACGTCCGCGATGACCGGCATCGCGACGCGGCGCCGCGACGCGCGCGCGGCACGGTACTGCAGCCACTCCGACTGATCCACCGAGAGCGGCAGCAGCTGTCGCCGCATCTTCTGCGCGGCGTCGTACCCCGCCTGCTCGATATCGCGTGCGTGCTCGAAGTCGTCGGGCCCGTACCGCGCGAGCGACACGTCGATCACGATGTCCGCGGCGGCCATCCCGCGGCGGGTGTTCGCGCGCTGCATGGCGCCTGCCGTGCTCCGCAGCAGCTCGAGCGCGCTGAGCCTGACAATCGCGGTATCCGGCAGCGGCACGACGTTGACCGCGATGACGACGCCGGCCCCCATGGACCGCGTGACGTCGGCGGGCACGTTGTCCATGGCGCCACCGTCCACCAGGACGAGTGAGTCGTTCACGACGGGCGGTAACACGCCGGGAATCGACATCGTCGCGCGCATCGCGAGAGGCAGCGAGCCCGTGCTCAGCGCGATCGCGCGCCCGGTCCGAAGGTCGACTGCGACACACCGAAATGGCGTCGGCAGGGAATCGAACGATGGCAGCGCGGCGTACAGCGCGCCGATGCGTGCCAGCAGGAGCTCGATCTGCTGCCCGCTGCTCAGCGACGACGGGAGCGCGACGCCGTGTCGGACATGAAACTCGAGCCGCGACGGAAACATCCGCGCGTCGTCCTTCCGGCGAATGCTCTTCCAGCGATACGCGGATGCGCCGAACAGCTCGTCCCAGTCGAGCGCGTGCACGAGGCGTGCGATCTCGTTCGCCGACATCCCCGTGGCGTATGCGCCGCCGACCAACCCCCCCATGCTCGTGCCGGCGATGTACCGCACCGGCACGCGATGCTCATCGAGCCACCGCAGCACCCCAACGTGCGCGAGACCGCGCGCGCTGCCGCCGCCGAGCGCCAGACCTACGGCACCCGACGACGGCATCGTCCGCTGCGCCGTCAGTTGTCCGCCGGAAAGCACGGACAGGACTGCCACTGCGACGGCTTCGCGGCGCAACTGCGATCGCGCTCAGACGCGTTTGCCGAGGCCAATGACCACGGAATCAGCACCGAGATCGTCACCGGCGTTCAGCACTCCGACTCCGAGCACATACGGCCCGCGGCTTTGCGCGGGAGCGTCTGAGGCGTACGCCACAAGCGCCAGAAGTACCGCGAGCGCCAGCATCGCGTACCAGGCGCGACGCGGTATGTGCGCTGGCATCTGGTCGTGCTCCCCCCAACTCCTCATCGCAGCGTCCTCCGGGATGGTCCGCTCGCCGAACATCACGAGCGGATCGAAGGCCGCCCCATTGGCCTTTGGGGCCATGGCTCCCCGCGCGCCTATCGTGGCGCACCGCGCTCGGCGTCAGCGCCCTCGAAGGACACCGTCACCTGCGCCCGGGCAGTGCGCTCGGAGTAGCGACAGTCGTATGTGAACCGGTGCCAGGGCCCCTCGCGCTGCTCGACGTACAAGCCCTCGCTGTGTACGCGCGTTTCGGAGTTCTTCGAATCGCGTCGCAACGGTGTGTCGGCAATCCGGACCATGACGGTCTGGGGACGCTTCGCGCGCACCACGGCGATCGCGCCCTGATAGCAGCCGAACGTGGCGCTGTCGGTCGCGCTCTGCGCGCGCGCGCGTGCGGCGATACACGCCATGCAGATCGCCGCGCCGACATAGCACTTGCTCCGCATGACTCACCGCTCCTGCGTCTGCATCGCGGAGAGGTCCGCGACCTGCGCAGGTTACCCGCGCCGGTGCTATGGCGGCGATTGCACGAACGTCCAACCGAAGCGTACGTGCCCGTCGCTCACGCTGAGGATGTTGGGGATGAGAAAGCGATCGACGTTCGTGCGACGCGAGTGCGAGTAGCGCACGATCGCGCCCCCGATCAGTACGCCGACCACGCTGCCGCTCACGATGTCGCTGGACCAGTGCTGGTCGAGATACACGCGGGTGAATCCGGGGATGGTGGCGGCGACATAGAGCAAGGGGGACAGGTACGACCGTGCGCCGACGTGGCGCAGTCGCATCTCTTCGCTGAGCGACGCCGCCGTCGCGAACGCCACCGCCGCGTGCAGCGACGGAAACGAGCGGTACTCGAATCTGGAGAGGCCGAGGAATGGCTTGAACTTGAACGCGTCGTCGGGACTCTCGTGGGGTCGCGCGCGTCCGAGGGCGATGCGCGCGACCTCTTCGAGCGCGACCGTGGACACGAGAGCCTCCGTGAGGTGCGCGCCCACATCGGTGATGGTGGCGTTGCGAGACAGGCGGCCCACCATGTACGTCGTCGCAGCGGCAATGGTCAGCGGGACCTCGTTCACCACCGTGACCCCGCGGACGGCATCGTGCCTGCCGGAGCCGCCCTGGATGTTGTCGCTGCGCGCCCAGCGGGCAATGCGCTCGTCGAATGGCGCGATGGCGATGGTCGCGACGGCGCCGATGACTGCGAGCTTCGTGTCGCGAGGCCGCCAGAATGAGCTGTCGCCGCGCTGCTGCAGCGCGGCCGCCGTGGCAGCCACTACATATATATAGGAAGCGAGCATATTGTCGCGGAGCCGATTATCTCAGTTCCGGTGTTTTCGTCGCCGTGTCCGGGAACGACAGCGTCACGGCCGTCTTCGCGGAATGCGGTCGGTAGGCACATTCGTAGACGAATCTGCGGCGGGCGCCGTGCGTGTACTGTCCCTCGCCGCGCATCTGTACCTCGCCGCGACGGCGTCCGGTCACTCGCGGGGCCGACATGAAGCTCACCTCCGACGCTCCGGGATAATCCGTCTTGAGCTGCGCGCTCGCGGCATTGCGACATCCCATCGCCGCGATCTGCTCGTTGCTCTGAGCGCCCGCGTGACCGGCGATGGCCGCGACGAACATGCATCCCAGCACGGCCGACATAGTCCGTCGTACGACCGAGGACGCAGCGAGACCCGACGACTTCTTGAACAGCAGCGGGCTCATCTGACCTCCTCGTTGCCCTCTGTGTACTCAGGGGTGCAATCGCTGTTCCCGACCGTCAAGGCGCCGGCCGCGCCTGTGGGAATTTCCACTGGCCGCTCAGGATCTCGGCGCGCGGCCGATAGAGTCGCACCGTGTAGTTCCACCCCGGGTTGATCGGCAGACAGTTCGGCGAGTCGGCATCGCAGCCGCCGAATTGCACATCCACCGTGTTGTCGTCGTTGCGCTTCGCCGTGAGGTTGTTGATCGAGTACGCGTTTCGCTCGTTGGGCTCGAAGTAGCCCTGCGAGTTGTAGACGCTGATCGACCAGAACCCGTCCACCGGCACGAGGTCCACGTTCAGCCGGTACACGGTCTCACCGTCATTGCGCGCGGGCGTAACCGTGAGGTACGTGGCGTCCTTCTCGGGATTGCCGCCCCAGGCCGTCGCGGTCGCGATGAGATGCCGCACTGGATCCACCTGGCCTCGCATGCCGAAGGTGCGCTTCGAATCCGTGATCGTCTCGCCAAGGACGGTCAGCGCGCCTCGCACCCGCGCGAGTCCGGCGGGATCCCAGCTCGGCACCTCGTAGGCACCCGTCGCATGCTGCAGCACGCCGATGTTCGTCTGGAGCGCATGCGCTTCGGCCAGATCCTTCTCGTCGAACGGGTTCGCGAGCGTGCGCACCGCAGCCAGCATGTAGCGCGTGCCGATCAGGTCCTTCGCGAAGGTGTGACTGCCGGCGCCATAGATGGTGGCGTGGCTGTAGTGATCCTGATCGATGACCTGGAGCGACATGAACCGTCGCATCGCGTTGGGCAGTGAGATCGTCACCGCTCCCGCATCCAGGTCGAAGACGGCAGCCGAATACAGCGTATCGCGGTTCGATCGCACGATCTCCTGCTTGTCGATGGGCATCGGCAGGCGATGGTGATAAAACGTCGCGAAGCCGCCGGCGTCCACGATGGCCTTCATGTAGCGATCGGATTCGGCGCGACGAAAGTTCTCGACCGTGACGCGCGCGGTCGCGGCGCCGCCTCCGACGCGCGCATCGCCGCCGCGATTCGGGACGACGTAATCGGGTTGCAGCGGTACGTCTTTCTGCGCCCGCGTGCGCGGACGGTTCGGCGCGTCGGTCATCTCCCACCCCGGATCGCGTGATGTGGACGCAAGGTGCCGCGCATCACACAGGCGGCCCATGCGCCGAAAGGCCCATGTCGGCGTGCGCTCGAGGGACTTAAATCGCTCGCGCACTCGCAAAGGAAGGGCTCGTGTCAAAGCTTGGATGTCTCATGGCCACACTCAGCCTGGTGTGCGTCACCAGCGCAGCGGCCGCGCAACAGAAGGAAGACGCCGACAACATCGGCGACCTCCTCGGCCCACTCGCAGGCCAGAACTGGAACGTGTTTCTCCACGGCGGGCTCACCGGGAACGGGCTGTTCCTGCTGCAGCGCACCCCAGCGGGTGGTGAGCGCGCGCTGCGCGACGAGAACTCGTGGAACGTCGGCGGCGGCGTGGGCGTGGATATCCTCAAGAGCACCGGGCTGCGCGCCAGCTACACGTACAGCACAGGCGATCTCTCGTTTCTGACCGATCTCGGAACCGGGTCGGAGGCGCTCGACGTGAGCAAGATCTCCACGCTCACGACCCACGTCGTTGACGTGGAGCTGGTCAACTACATGACGCCCGCCCATTCCGGCGTTGCTCCCTACGCCGCGGTGGGACTGACCGGGTCGTGGTTCACGAGCGACGCCGCATCAGCGGTGATTCTGCGCAGCGGCGGATCGCCGCAGTTCCGTTGGGGAGGCGTCGCATCGTTCGGCGTGCAGTTCCACGTGGCGGACGGTCTGTACACGCAGCTCGAGGCGTCCAGTCATTCACTCGGCAACCCATTCTCGGGGACTCGATCGTTCACTGCGACCGGTGGGACGACGATCGATGAGCCGCGCCGCGTGAACAAGACGGACTATCGGCTCGTCCTCGTGTACCGTTTCAGCGACGCGAAGTGACACGGTATCGCGCGTTGGCGCTCGCGGCGCTGATCGGCCCCATGACAAGCGGGCTGGCTCGCGCGCAGGATGCCGATCCTCAGCCGACGACGCGCGACTCGTCCGTTGCTTTCCCGAATACGACCGCGGGTGAGTTTACGCCGGCGCGCGGGTTCGACATCGTGCAGACGTCGCGCGGGTCGCTGAACATCAGCATGTACGGCCTGTTCCGGTACGTGAGCCAGAACCCGCAGGGACAGACGTTCGCGGACCACCTGGGACGTCCACGCGCGGTGAATCCCCGCAACGACATCAACTGGCACCGCACCTTCGTGTGGCTGACCGGTTTCTTCTACAAGCCGAACTTCCGGTACAACATCTCGCTCTGGTCGCTGCCCACCACGCAGCAGACGCTGCTGTTCGGGAATCTGCAGTACCGCGTGAACAAGGCCATCGGATTCGGCCTGGGTGTCGCGCCAAACCTCACCGCGCGCTCGTTGCAGGGCTCGTGGCCATTCTGGGCGGGGAGCGATCGACAGATGGCGGAGGAGTTCTTCCGCGGTGGGTTCTCGTCAGGCTTCTGGATGACGGGGGAGCCGATTCCGCGCGTGGCGTACACGCTCTCGGTGAACAACAACATCAGCCAGCTCGGCACGGTGCAGGCGAACGATACGCGCGACATGGCGTACAGCATGAGCCTGCGGTGGCAGCCGACGACCGGCGAGTTCGGTCCGCGCAACGGCTTTGGCGATTTCGAGCACCATACGCGGCTGGCCACGCAATTCGGAATGTCTGCGGAAACCACACGCGAAGGGCGCTACGCCCCGGTGGGGCAACCACCGAACGCGACGCAGATCAAGCTCTCGGACGGCCTGAATCCGTTCGAGGCCGACGCATTGGCGCCCGGCGCCACGGTGACCAGCCTTCGGTACCGCGAGGCCGCGGCGGATGCGGGGTTCAAGTATCGCGGCTTCTCGTTCCAGAGCGAGTACTACTGGCGCACGCTCGACAGTTTCGTGGCGACCGGCGTGCTGCCGCTGACGTCGATCTACGATCACGGCTTCATGGTGGAAGCGATGCACATGGTCGTGCCGCGCACGCTGGGGATCTATTTCGTGAGCGGGTACGTGTTCGATCAATTCGATCGCCAGCCCTGGGAGCTCGGCGGCGGCGCCAGCTACTACCCCGCGCACGCGCGCAGCTGGCGACTGAATCTGCACTTCATCCAGCTTCACAAGTCGCCAGCCGCATCCAGCTTCGGCTACTACGTCGCGGGACAGTCCGGAACCATCCTGTCCATCGGCACGGACGTGCTCTTCTAGATCGGCGCGCTGATATCTCGCGTCGGCTACAACTGAGAGTGTGGAAGAATTCCGTCCCGATGTGGAAAGACCAGCGGTGCGACTACCTCGACCCGGCCTGCTCGCGCGTGGCCGGCAGGTGCGAGTGACTCGCTCCGTCCTGCGACTGCTCCGTCTCACCCGCGCGTTCCGCGGACGCACGTGCGTGACGGTGTGGCCGGACCTGCACGGACTTCGCCGCGACTGACACGGCGCCGGCCTGGACTTCGCGCTCTCTGGACGCAGCCGCGCGCTTACGCGCCGGAGCTTGCAATCCTCGAGACCGAGCCTGCGAGTGCATGGCCTGGACTGCGCGACGGCTCGCCTCGACCTGCGGGTCCTCGGCCGCGACCTCGCGGCAGCGCGCCTGGCCCGCACGGTAGGAGATCTCCACATCGCACTCGCGCGACTGGAAATCGTGCTCGCGATGCGTGGTCTCCCGCTAATGGGGCGCGCAACAGCGGCAGCGCACGCTCAGCGCATGGTCTGACGCACTTCCACGAGGCCGCGATCGATGGCACTCACGCGGACGAAGCCAAGCCTCGGGTATTCGAGCTCGAGCACGACGTACGTGACGATCGAGATCGTCGCGGCGGTGCCGAGGATGAACAGCCAGTTGCGCGACTTCGCCAGCGCCATGCTGTAGCCCGCGAACAGCGCCGCGGCGAGCGCGGCGACGCTGAGCATCACCCAGATGATGAGGGGCGGATGGTTGCGCACAGCGAGACGCTCGCGATCCACGACATCGAACATCTCGTTGAGCGACGGCAGCAGCAGCATGCGCGCCTTGTCGCCGGCCGCGTCAGCCAGGCTGGCGGCCATGGCCCGAGTCCACAGGTCGTCCTGCGCGGGCACGAGGTCGGACGCGTGGCGATTGAACTGTGGCGATCCAGGCGACGTGACGTGCACCCCGACCACGGCATCCACGTAGCGCTTGAGCGCGTCGCGAATGGTCGGCTGCGCCTGTGCCGGCAGCGCGTCGATGCGCTGCCATGCCGTGCTCATCGTGCTGACTTCCTGCGTGACGAGGTCGCGCCGGGCATCGAAGCGTCCCGTAGCCCCGTTGAACATGAAACCGAGGAGCAGCGCGAGCACGGCGTACACCGCGCTGTCCACGACGCCCACGCCAGTGCGCGACGCCTCGCCGATCTTCTGCTGCGACCGAATGCCGATGCGCCGTCCGACCTCGAGGAAGAACAGCATGGTGGCGAAGAGCACCACGGTGAGCAACGCGGCAAGCAGCGAAAACCGCGACACGAGCGCTGGGTTGACGTCCATCGTGACTCCTTGCGTCAGAGCTGCAGCTGAATGCGTGATTGAAAGAACTGCGTGTGGCCGCGCATCCCGTAGCGATCGAGTGAGCCGTAGCCGTACTCGAACTCGAGGCGCGCTTCGTCGGACAGGTGCCAGTTCAGGACGGGTGTGAAGCGCCAGAATTTGCCGCCCTGCACCGTGCCGCCGTCGAGGTCCGTATTCGAGAGCTGAAGGCCGACCTCGATGGCGCCGGGGCCGCCCTGGAAGACGCTTTTTGCCGGGCGCACCAGCCGGAAGAAGCTGCCGGGGGTGACGTACTCGCGCGTCTCACCGGTCACGATCCAGAGCACGGACGCGCCGCCGCCGCTGAACGTGGGATTGCCGGTGCTGGGTGAGCGGGCGTGTTCCCAGTAGTACTCTGCGCCGTACAACCACGAGCTCTGGCGATAGTACGTCTCGAAGCCAAGCATCTGTGCCGACGTCGCCGGAATCTTGCCCGTGTCGACGAAATTCGGCGCGCCGCTCGCCTCGGGTTTCGATTTGAGCTGCAGCGTGCCCTCGTTCGGAACGCCGGCGTGAAAGCCGAGAGCCACGTGCAGCAGCCGGCCACTCGTGTTGGACTCCATCCGGACGAACCCAAGCCGTCCCGCAACCTGGTTATCGAAGTACGAGAACGATTCTCCCTCCGACAGCAGGTCCACGAAGTAGCCCAGATTCCACACGAGGTGCGCTCGCGGCAGGTACCCGTTCCAGCGGATGCCGTCGGCGAGCAGCGGGATGGCGGCGTCGCTGAAGGTGAACCGCTCCATCCCCCACCCGTCGTAACCGACCATCACCCGGTTCAGACTCGGGCCTTCCTTCATCCGACCGACCCAGAAGTTGCTGTGGATCTCCGGGACATCGAAGGTGAATACCGTCTGCCGGATGAACCACTTGTCCTTCAGCCAGTCGTACATGAACCCTGACTGCCAGGTGATGTTCCGACGCGTGGCGAGCCTGCCGCGAATGATGAACCGGGTGTCGCGGATCTTGCCCGCGGTGAGCAGGGTGCCCGGAAGACTGCTGGCGGACGCGCGCGGCGTTGCGCTCTGCTGGAGTGCGGCCGTGTAGCTCGCCCTCACATCGTCGCCACCGGCATCGGTGGGCTTCGGCGCGGCGCCGGTGATGATCGCCACCTGAGCGCGACCGGCGGCGTCCTGCTCGTACGCTGCGCCCTCGACCAGGAAACCCCCGCCGAAGTAGATCGTGGTGATTGGCGTGCGGAACTCGTTGGCGTGGAGTGCCTGCCAGTCGGGTTTCGGGCGCTGCGCATGCAGCGTCGCGCCGCTCAGGACAACCGCCGACAGCGCCCACCACAATCTCGAATGCGTCATGAAAGTAGGGCCCGACTGGCGCCCAGTCCCGCGCCGGTCGGGCGATCGCGTCGACTCAGTATTCGTCGAAGTAGCGCTGGATCTGGCGTGCATCGGTCGTCTTGAGCAACGCCAGACGCAGCAGCACGCGCGACTTCTGCGGATTCTTGTCGTACGAGGCGACGAAGCCGAGGCTGTCGTCCTTCACCTCGACGTTGCGGCCGACCTGGCCCGTCGTGACGCGCGTCGACCGCACGCAGACGATGCCGCGCTTTGCCTGCGCGGCGAGGGCGTCGAGAGCGTCCTTCGTCATGTTGCCGTTGCCGACGCCAGCGATGACGATGCCTTTCGCGCCAGCCGCCGCGGCCGCGTTGATCAGGGCGCCGTCCATGTTCTCAGTCGCGTAGATGATGTCGACGCGCGGGAGGACCGTGCCCTCGGTGACCCCGAATTCGGAGTTGATCGTGTTCTTGCCGACCGGGCCACGGAACCATTCGATGTCCCCGTACGTGACCGTTCCGATCAGGCCGGTCTGCGGCGACAGAAAGGTCTGCACCGCCGTCGTGCTCGTCTTCGTGAGTGATGATGCACCGTGGATCCAGTCGTTCACGACGACCATCACGCCCTTGTGCGGCGAGTGGCTGTTCGCGGCGACCGCGACGGCGTTGTAGAAGTTGAGTGGCCCATCCGCCGACAGCGCCGTGGACGGACGCATGGACGCGGTCAGCACCACGGGCTTGGGCGAGTGCACGACGAGATTGAGGAAGTACGCCGTTTCCTCGATCGTGTCCGTGCCGTGCGTGATCACGACGCCAGTCACGTCGGGCTGCGCCAGGATGGTGTTCAACCGGGTGGCCAGCTTGATCCACACCTCGTCGTTCATGTCCTGCGACCCGATGTTGGAGATCTGCTCGCCCTTGAGCGTCGCGAGCTTCCTGGCTTCGGGTACGGCTTCCAGGAGCTGGTCCACACCGACCTGGCCGCTCGAGTAGCCTGCCGTGACGTTGCTGCCCGCCTTGCCGGCGATGGTCCCGCCGGTGGCGAGCACCACAACCTGCGCATTCGGAATCGGGCCACCATCGTGGCTGTTGCCGTCGCCGTTCTGCGCGCTCAGCGGCGCGACGCCCCATACGAGCGCCGCCGCCATGACTGTGTACTGCATTTCACGCATACGCATCGCTCTCTCCTCCAGCTCAGTCGGCCCTGCCGGTCAATGCGGCGGGGTTCAGGATCTCTTCGATCTGTTTATCCGTGAGGATGTGCCGCTCGCGCACGATCTCGAGAATGCCCTCGCCACTCTCGAGGGCTTCGGCCGCCAGCTCCGTTGCCTTGTCGTACCCGATCACGGGATTCAACGCCGTCACCGTCCCGATGCTCGACTCGAGATAGTGCTTGCAGACCTCCGGGTTGGCCGTGATCCCATCCACGCAGTGCACGCGCAGCGTGCGCGCGGCATTCACGAACAGCGTCTGTGACTCGAAGATGCACGCCCCCATGATCGGCTCGAACGCGTTGAGCTCGAGCTGGCCGTTCTCACCGGCGAGCGTGACGATCAGGTCGTTCCCGATCACCCGGTACGCGACCATGTTCGTCACCTCCGGAATCACCGGATTCACCTTCCCGGGCATGATCGACGACCCCGGCTGCGTGGCCGGCAGGTTGATCTCGTGCAGTCCGCAGCGCGGACCCGACGACAACAGCCGGAGGTCGTTCCCCACCTTGGCGAGCTTGATCGCGACGCTCTTGAGCGCCGACGAGTACAACACGAACGCCTGCGTGTCCTGCGTCGCCTCGACCAGGTTCTTCGCCAGTCGGATCGGAAAGTTCGTTATGCGCGCGAGGTGGTCCGCGGCCTTGGACGCGTAACCCTTTGGCGCGTTCAGTCCCGTCCCGATCGCCGTGCCCCCGAGGGTGCTCTCGTAGAAGACGCGTTCAGCAGCCTGGAGCGCACGCACTTCATCGTCGAGTGTTTCGGCGAAGCCGTCGAACTCCTGGCCGAGGGTCATCGGCACTGCATCCTGCAGCTGCGTGCGCCCCATCTTCATGATGTCCCTGAACTCGCGCGCGCGGTCGCGAAATGAGGCCACCAGCTTGCCGAACTCGCCGATGACTTCCTTGTTGCCCAGCGCCATGCCGATGTGCAGCGAGGTGGGATAGGAGTCGTTCGTGGACTGCGAGCGGTTCACGTGATCGTGCGGGTCGCAATACTTGTATTCGCCCTTCTGATGCCCCATCAGCTCGAGGGCGCGGTTGGCGATCACCTCGTTCGCGTTCATGTTCGTCGACGTGCCCGCGCCTCCCTGGATCACGTCGAGCAGGAACTGGTCGTGCAGCTTCCCGTCGATGATCTCGTTGCACGCGCCTTCGATGGCGTCGAGCACTTCCTTCGAGAAGCCGCCGGTCTCGTAGTTGGCGCGGGCTGCGGCAAGCTTCACCATGGCGAGTCCCTTGATGAAGTTAGGATAGTGCTTCAGCGGCACGCCGGAGATCTTGAAGTTCTCGAGCGCGCGGGCGGTCTGGACCCCATAGTACGCGTCCGCCGGAACGGCGAGCTCGCCCAGAAGATCCTTCTCGATGCGGGTGTTGTTCGTGTTGTTCGTGGACTGCGCGGGCATGTGAAACCTCGAATGAATCGGACTGGAAGCGGCATGCTAGTCCGCGCATCGAAGTCATGGCCATGCGACGTTCGCCGCATGCAACTGTTCGTTCCGATCGCGGCCCTTACGTCAGAAGAACAGCTCGGTGTCGAACGTGAAGGACCATCCCTTCGCACCAAGCGGGATCGGGTACGCACTGTACCCGACTGGTGATTTCGAGGCGTACAGTGCCTGTCCGTTGAACCGGAGATGCCGGTCGCGGAACGGATAGGCATTGATGCCCGGTCCGATGTCGTAGGGCTTGCCGAACTGGCCGAGCACCTGCGAGCCCGCGACGTAGAGCTGCAGTATCCTGGGGTGCAGCATGGCTGACGCCTGCACCTCGTACCCGTGATCGTAGAATCCCGTGAACGGCAGCGTCCCGCTGACAGCGAAACGGTCGAGCCAGCGTGTGTAGTAGCTCGCCTCGAGCGAATAGCCGCGATATTTCAGCCCCACGTCGTTCGCAAGCATGCGGTAGGACGCGGCGACGAGCGCGCCATCCGGCAGGGCTTTCAGCGTGAAGATGTTGGTGCCATCCGACAGGCGCAGCTGTGTGTTGTCGATGTCTTCGGCGCCGGGCTGGCTCTGGCGGTCTTCGCGGCTGCTGGTCCAGTGCATACCGACGAGCGTCGCCAGCCGAGGGTGGTGCTCGAAGTCGCCGTACCCTTCCAGCGGCCCGAATTCGTGCGTCGTCGGCATCCAGAGCACGCCCGTGGAGAACGTGTTCAGTCTGTTGTCGAGCTCCAGCGCGTCGACGCCCACACCGCTGAGGTTGTTCGCGAGCATGACGTCGTATTTCACGCCCGGCAGCGCTTCACCGGTGACCCATACGCCCGTCGAGTAGGAGCCGCGGAAGAACTCGTCCGCAATCGTCCGGTGATCCACCTTGAGCCAGTTCGGAAAAGTCATCTGCGTGCTGCGCGCGGTCGGCAGCGGACCGGCGCCCAGCGCGAGCGCCATCCTCGGACTGAAGACCCAGGTGAGGATGCCGCCGACGGCGAGCTGGTTCGGGTCTCCGATGCTCGTGTTGGCCGTCCAGATCATGACCTTGAAGAGCAGTCGTGGGTCGAAGATCCAGCCGCGCAGAAACGCCGTCACCTTCTGATTCTGGATGTCCTGTCGCCGCTTGATCGTCGCGGTGTTGCCGAATGCGTCCGTGTATGACTGATGGAGCGAGTTCTGATTGATGTAGCGCATGTACGTCCAGATGCCGACGCACAGCTCGCCCTGGTCCGTGCGCGCGACGCCAAGGCCCGCGCAGGAATACTCCGGCTTCGCCGGCCCCGACTGGGCGAGCGCGACCCGCGCAGTCACGACCAGCGCCGCGAGGCACAGAACGCGCACGCTCGGATGTCTGGCTGGATGGTTCACGGCGAGTACACAACCGCTGAACATCGCGCGACGGACATGCGACATAAGACGTACGCGCCGCTACGGCCAAGGACTAATGGTCGCGCCGCCGCCGGACAATGAGACTCGTCCCGATGCGAGCGTCTGCTCGCGACTCGAGGGAGTCTCATGCGTGCCATTGCTCTCCGGCGATTGCTTCGGATCGTCGCGCTCTTCGGATGCGCGACGGCTGCGCATGCGCAGGCACCACCGCCGGCACCGCAGGCGGGCGCGCCCGCGCGCGCCGAGTATGACTTCGACGACTCGCATTTCCATCTGACGAATTACATCCAGCGCGGGACGGAGCTCTCCGCGTTTCTGGACATCATGGGCACGCGCGTCGGACGCGTCGCGCTCTTCGGCATTCCGCTGCAGCAGCAGTGGTCCGCGCGCATCGACGGCGATCACGGCCCGACGTACTACCTGAACACCGACGCCCCGCTCTACTACTACAGCTTCACCGACGCGCAGATCGCGATGGCCTATCTCGCGCTCCCCGCGCCGCAGCGCGAGCGGTTCGACCCGATGATCACCGGGTTCAATCCCACCGACATGTACGCGGTGGACCATATCCGCCGCGTGCTCACGCTGTTCCCCGGCGTCTTCACGGGGATCGGTGAGTTCACGATCCACAAGGAGTTCGTCGCCGCGAAGGTTGCCGGCGGCACCGCGAGCCTGCTCGATCCGGCGCTCGACAGCATCCTGACCTTCGCCGGTCGCGTGGGACTGCTGGTGATCCTGCACAACGACGTGGACGTCCCGTTCGCGAAAGCAGGCGCCGCGCCCGCGTACCTCGGTCAGGTACGCCGGCTGTTCGCCCGCCATCCGGAGACCACGATCATCTGGGCGCACACCGGCGTCGGACGCGTGGTTCGCCCCATCGCGCAGCACGGCAAGATGCTGGAGGCCATCCTGACGGATCCCCAGCTGTCACATGTGAACTTCGATCTCTCGTGGGACGAGGTCGCCAAGTACATCGTCGCGAACGATACGTCGATCCGACTCGCCGCTGACCTCGTGAACCGTTTTCCGGATCGCTTCCTGTTCGGAACCGACGTCGTCGCGCCCGCGGATCCACAGCAGTACTACCGCATCTACGACATCTACCGGCCGTTCCTCGACCGACTTACTCCCGACGCCCGCGCCATGCTGCTCCGCAAGAACTACGAGCGGCTCTTCGGTGCGGCGCGGTCACGCGTGCGCCTCTGGGAGGCGGCGAACGTGCGTCGAGCGTCACAACCCTTGGATAGCAGGTGAACTCAATGTCTCAGTTGATCAGACGATTCCTCGGCGCCGCGGTGCTGTCGGCGGCAGCCGGTTCGACGGTAATGGCGCAGACCCCGCAGGGCGCACACGAAACGAGCAGCGCCCACGCGAAACGCCTCTGGCGTGCGCAAATCGAAGCCGCGCGTCCGGACAGCACCGAGCTGCGCGACTCCAGCTCCGTCGTGGAGTTCTACGGCTTCGCGATGACCGACGCGATCTACGAGTTCGGACAGAGCAACCCGGACTGGTTCGACACGAACCGCCCGTCGCGACTGCCGTCGTTCGATGATCAGTACGGCCATGACAATCGCATGTGGTTCAGCGCGCGGCAGTCGCGCATCGGCGCCAAGGCGACGTTTCCGGCGCGCTTCGCTCCCTTCATCGCCGTATTCGAGTGGGATCTGTTCGGCGTGAGCCAGGACGCGGGTCAGACGACGATCCGTCCGCGGCACATGTACGGACAGTGGGGGCAGTTCGGCGCCGGACAGACCAACAGCATCTTCATGGATGTGGACGTGTTCCCCAACACGCTCGAGTACTGGGGCCCGAACGGAATGCTGTTCTTCCGCAACGTCATGGTCTGGTGGCAGCCGGTGAAGAAGAAGAGCGGCACGCGCTTCACCCTGGCGCTGGAGCGTCCGGGCGCGAGCGGGGACGCGGGTATCTACGCCGACCGCATCGAGCTGCAGAACGTGCATCCGCGGTTCCCGGCACCGGATGTGTCCAGCGAATTCCGCTACGCCGGCAGCGCCGGCTATCTGGAGCTCGCGGGCATCGTCCGCTGGATCTACTGGGACGACCTGCTCCCCGATGACGACGTCAACCTCGACGGACACGTGACGGGATGGGGGACATCCCTCAGCTCGAATTGGAACATGACGTCGACCGACGTCCTGCGGACGCAGGTCATCTACGGCGCGGGGGTCGAGAACTACTTCAACGACGCACCGATCGACGTGGGGCTCAAGGCAAATCCGGGCCACCCGTTCACGCCCGTCACCGGCGAGGCGCTGAAGGACTTCGGCATGTCGGCGTACATCGACCACCGATGGGGCGAGCAGTGGACCAGCTCCCTCGGCTATTCGCGCGTGGACATCGACAACAGCGACCTCCAGGCGGCCAGCGCCTACAAGAGTGGTCAATACGCGTCCACGAACCTGCTCTGGAATCCGATGCCCGAAGTGGTGATCGGCGGCGAGCTCCTCTGGGGACACCGCGACAACAACTCGGATGGATTCAAGGAAGAAGACTACCGGTTTCAGTTCTCGTTCAAGTACTCATTTTCGCAGCGGTTTGGAGGCAGCAGATGAGCAACACCCGCAGCACTAACGTCAATGGATTCCACCGCATCGGCGTGGCCGCCGCGATCCTCGCGATCGCGGCACAGGCCCTCGTCGCGCAGACGCCGGCGGAGTATCAGCGCGCGGTGAACGCCGCGTACGAGAAGTACAGGAATCTGGAGGAAGGCAAGAACGCCGACTACATCCCCGCGCTCGCGAAGGTGGATCCGAAGACATTCGGCATCGCCCTCGTGACGCCGGATGGCAAGGTGTACACGGCCGGCGACATCGGCTCGGAGGTATCGATCCAGTCCGTGTCGAAGGTCTTCGTGATGGCGCGCGTGTTCCAGCAGTCGGGCGAGAAGGCGATTTCGGACAACGTGGGCGTCGACGCCACGGGTCAGGCCTTCAACTCGATCGTCGCGGTCGAGCAGTTCAAGGGCAAGGAGATGAACGCCCTCGTGAATCCCGGCGCCATCACCGCCACGAGCCTCATCAACGGCGCGAACGCCGACGAGGTCTGGAACACCATCCTCAACACGATGAGCGCCTTTGCAGGCCGGCCGCTGGTCGTCAACCAGGAGGTCTATAAATCCGAAGCGGAGACCAACCAGCGCAACCAGGCGATCGCCATGCTGATGTATGCGTACGGCCACATCAAGGCGAATCCACTGCAGGCCACCGATCTGTACACGCGACAATGCGCGATAAACGTCAACGCGCGCGATCTCGCGGTCATGGCAGCCACGCTGGCGAACGGCGGCAAGAATCCGGTGACGGGACAGCAGGTGCTCGGCGCCGAGCACGTCGCGCCGACGCTCGCGGTCATGGCGACTGCGGGGCTGTACGACGACTCCGGCAAGTGGCTCTTTGCCACCGGATTGCCGGCGAAGAGCGGCGTCGGTGGTGGCTTGATCGCCGTCTCACCCGGCAAGTTCGGCATCGCCGTCGTGTCACCGCCGCTGGACGCCGCTGGCAACAGCGTGCGCGGACAGAAGGCGATTGCGGACATCTCGAATGCGCTCGGCGGCAATCCCTACATCGTGTCGGCACGCGACGGTCGGTTGTCGTCGCGGCAGTCGGGAGAGAACAGGAAGTAGGCAGAGAGCCGGGAATACATGAGAAGGGGCGCCGGAGTCCGGCGCCCCTTCTTGTTGACTGGCCACTCACTACTCAACTGGCCTCGTACATCAGGCTAATGCTCGGCCAATCCGAGGCCGATGGTGAGGAACTGGAAGCTCTTCGATCCGCCCTGGAGATAGTCCCCCGCCCATGCCGGCACCGTGTATTTCGCGCTCACGACGGCGTCCACGCCATCGAAGATGGGGATCCCGACGCCGACCTCGGGACTGATCGCGAGATGGAAGGCGGAGCGCTCGATCTGTGGAATGACGCCCAGCTGGTACGCCTGGCGCGAGTAGAGGAACCCGGCGCCGATGCCGGCGTACGTGCCATGGCCGACGATCCCGCTGAGGTACCACCGGCTGGTTCCCATCACGGTCGCCACCGTCAGGTCGCGGAACTGATGGCCCGTGGCGGCGCCCCAGTCGAAGTTCACGGTGCCGTCGTTCTCGGCGTAGAAGTCGTGCACGCCGAGCTGCGCGCCGACGACCATGTTGCCGCGATACGGCCACAGTCCTTCCCACGACAGGCCCAGCCAGCTCGGATCATTGATGAACTGTCGTGTGTCGCCGATGGGAATCGAGATGAGGTAGCTGCTCACGCTGCCGAACGCGCGCTCGTGCGTGAGCTGCTGCGCCCCCAGTTGCGCCGCGCCGGTGAGCGCCGCGGCAACGAGCAGTGACCGGCCGTTGCTGTGCATCATTGAATCCTCAGGTAATCGGACTGTGAGAACGCCTGGTCGATGCCGACGATGGCGCGCTCGAGCGTGCCCTCCGCCGTGCCCACGACCCCGTCCAGCGCCGCCGCCCACAGGACGGTGATGGTCTGGGTCTGCTGGTTCATCGCGCGGCGGTCGAGCATGGTGAGGAGCAGCGTACCGGCGGGGAACGCGTACGGCACCGCGGTCGTCGGGACTCCCCATCCCCATGAGGCGCTCGCCGAACCCCAGTACGGCAGGTAGCCCCATGACGAATACCAGTCGGTGTAGTACCAGCCCGTCTGGATTCGCGTGGACGCACCGACGAGCACGATGACATCCGGGTCGGGCGAGGCATCGGTCGCGGCGTCGTGCCAGCCGAGGTCGATCAGATGCATCCGGACGGTTTCCGTGATCGCCTGGTCCGACTCATGACTGATCTCCCGCGTCGTTCGCGCGAGGTCCACGACCGTATCCGGGATGAGAAAGCTGCGCGCCTGCGCGAGCGCGGGGCCGCTGTCCACCACCGTCACGACCGCTCCGGTGAGGCCGGGCGTCAGCGAGTCATATGAGCGGCAGGCCGTCAGTGTGCACGCGGTGGTTGCGACGATCGCCGCTGCGACGCCCGCGCATCGTGAAGAAATCAGAGACATCGACACTCCTATCGACACACGGAGCGACAACGCATGGCGTCTGCCCAATCCGCGGTGACGCTGGATTTCAATGGTGCGCCAAAGGTCCAATGGGTGGAGCCTCATACCGCTGCGACCTTCTTCGGCACTTGCCGGAGGAGGAAGCATGATGCAAAAGCTGCGATATCTCGCGCTCGCGTCGGCGGCAGCATGGGCCGTGACGGGATGCAAGCGCGTGTCGGCGCAGAACGAGGTCGTGGAGGGTGAGAACGCCGCGGTCGCGGCGGCAGCCAACACTGCCGGAGGTGACGTGTCGTCGTCGGTCAACGCACCGATGCCGAAGGAGGCCGATGCGCTCAGTGCGCTCGGCCGAATGTCGACCTACCTGCGCACGCTCAAGAACTTCGAGGTGAAGGCCACCGTCACCACCGAGACGGTGCTCGACGACGGATCCAAGATGACGACCGCACAGCGGGTGGAAGCGGTCGCGAGTCGCCCGAACAAGCTGCGCATTCAGCTGTCGAGCGACCGGAAAAAGCGGCTCTTCGTGTACGATGGTAAGACCTTCACGATGTTCGCGCCGCGTCAGAACGTGTTCGCGGTCGTCGATGCGCCGAACACGATCCAGGCGCTCGCCACGATGCTGGAGGACAAGTACGACATCGAGCTGCCGCTCGTGGATCTCGTGCGATGGGGCGCCGCCGGCTCCGCCGCGGACGGCGTGTCGGGTGCGCGCGACGTGGGACCCGCAGAGATCGATGGGGTCACGTGCGAGCAGTACATCTTCCGGAACGATGGCCTGGACTGGCAGGTGTGGATCCAGCAGGGTGAGTATCCCCTGCCTCGCAAGCTCGTGTTGACGACGCTCACGGACGAAGCGCGTCCGCAGCACACGGCGATCTACGAATGGAACCTGGCGCCGTCGTTCGATGAGTCCGCGTTCGCGTTCGTCGCGCCTGCCGGCGCAAAGAAGATCACGGTCGCCGAGGCGCGGGCAGTGCGCGCCGCGGAGCAGAAACAGGGAGGGACGTCTCAGTGACCAATCTGTGGAGAAACGTGGCGCTCGTGGGGCTCGCGCTGTTGACCGCCAGTGACGTCGCGCTGGCGCAGCGTGGCGGCAGAGGCGGCGGTGGCAGGGGCGGCGGCGGCAGAGGCGGCGGCGGTGGATTCCGCGGCGGCGGTGGCGGCGGCGGATTCTCGCGCAGTGCGGCGCGACCCAGCGTGAGCCGGCCAAGCATGCCGTCGCGTCCGGCGATGTCGGCACCGTCCCGGCCGAGCATCTCGTCGCCCATAGCCGGCAACAGGCCCAACATCTCGCAACCCGGCAACATCGGAGGCAATCGGGCGGGCACGCTGCCTTCGCGTCCTGGGGCTGGAAACCGGACCGATCGCGGTAACAATCGCATCAACACCGGGGATATCAACGTCGGGAACGGAAGCAACGGCGGCTGGGACAACGACTACGGTTGCTGTCACGGACGGGGCGCCGCCTGGGCTGTCGGTGCCGCCACGGGTGCGGCCGTCGCCAACAGCTACAACAACGCCTACATCTACTCGCTGCCCGCCGGATGCGTGGTCTCGACCATCAGCGGCGTGGTGTACAACAACTGCGGCGGCGTGTGGTATCAGCAGCAGTTCGTGGGCGACGACCCCGCATACATGGTTGTGTCACCGCCGTAACCGAGCGCGACGAGCGAAGCGGACGTCGCGGACACGGTGGCGCGACGCAGAACGAGGCAGATGTCCAAGCATCTGCCTCGTTTCGCATCGTCAGGCTCCGCTGCCGCCAGTCCGCTTGCGCAGCCACATGGAAGCGGCGCGCGCGCATCACGTCACGATATCCTGCTGATGTCCGGCAGCCACATGTGCTCGAACTCCTTTCGGGGCGGCTCGTCGAAGCGCACGCACACGCCGAACTGCTCGCCCGGGACCGTCGGGATCCAGTTCGAGAAATCGTCGTCCGGCGGCCTGGGGCCGAACTCGACGTCCACGGTCCCGTCGATCTTCTCGATCACGTCCGTGCACTCCGAGGATCTGGTCGCTCGCACGACGTCGGTCAGCAGCGAGCGCGTCGATTTGTCGTACACGGCGACCGACCAGTGGCGGCGGTCCGGTACCCGGGCTGGGATGGTGAGCTTGTACGAGGCAGAACCGTCGAGACTCCGGCCCGCTGCATCACGAAAGCACCACACGCAACACGTCATTCGGACTCCTTAAGGCGATGGCGCAAACTGTCCGGAACGCCAGGCGCCGTACATACGCCCTAAGGGCAATCAGCGGTGGAATGCGGCACTGTCGATGCGAATGGACACTCCCGTCTGGAACGTGCTCGGCATCCACGCGCAGCTGTACAGGAAGCGTCGCCACTGGCGCGTCGCGAGATCATGCACGATGCCCGCGCCAGCTACCTGAACTCCCGTGTTGAACCCTGATGCGACGCGTGGTGCCTCGCCGAACCAGATCGTATCCACGCGGGCGCGCGCCTGGGACAACGCCGTGCGCGCATCGACCTGGCAGCGGGTCACGACGTCGCCCGTTCCCTGGGCCTCGAGTCGCCCACCGATCGCGAGAACAGTGAGCGCCGCGATGAGCGGGCTCGCGCAACGCCTGGCGTGCATCACAAGGTGCGCGAGGGATCGGGATAGACGATGCCGAGTTTGGGCATGTCCGAAGGGAAGCGTCGCCCAGCGGGCGCTCCATTGGACTTCCGGCCCAGAGGGCGCGGGCGACCGTGTCATTCGAGGGTCCGGACGGTGATGGCCGGAGGTCCAATTGGTCCTGCGCCTCGAAAGCGCCACCGTGGCCTCCACACTTTCACTGTGGGCGCAGATGCCGATCACGCGACGCATATCCAGCGCACCGATTCCATTGACGGTCATCGCTGGCGAGCCGGACTCCGGAAAGACCACGGTCCTGTTGAATCTTCTCGCGCAGGCGACACGACGGCGTGTCGCCGCAGTGGTTGCCGATCCGAACCGACGCGTGCTCGAGCGCTGCGGGGCGCACTGGCTGTCCGACGACAGCGCCGAGCTGCCGGGAGGCTCGCTCTGCTGCGGCTTCGACGGCGACTTCGCGTCCGCACTGGCGCGCATCACGTCCATGCAGCTGCCCGCCACGCAGGTGCTGCTCGAGGCACCGACCACATCGGAGTTGCGCCGCGCCGCCGGCTACGCCTACGTGCCGGGGTTTCGACCGGACGGCATCGTCCTGGTCACCAAGGCGGATCGCGTGCTGCAGGCCGCAACGGACGAAGCGGAGGGGCCGTCGAGCCTGCACGAAGCCAACGTCGTGGTGATGAACAAGGCAGATCTCATCTCCGACGCCGATGCAATACGCGCCCGACGCTGGTTGTCACGCAACGCCGCGAGCGCGCGCATCGTCGTCACGCGCAAAGGACAGATCGCCGCTCCCCTGGTGCTCGGACTCGATCCGACCGACGAGCCGGACGACGTGCCGGTGATGTACGCTGACTGGACGCCGACCCTCGATCTCTCGACGCCGGTCTCGCGGTCACGCACTCATCCCGTGGATCTGCAGCTCGGCGAGCGGTGCCGCGCCTGGAACGTGCACACCACCGAGCCGGTCGACGCCTTCGACTTCAAGACGTGGGCGAATCACCTGCCCCGTACGATCATTCGCGGGCGCGGCATGGTGTGGCTGCACCATGAGCGGCACGTGCCGTATTCGTTCGATCTCATCGGCGGCAAGTGGAGTCTCACACGCGCCGGAATGTGGCGGACGCAGCCCGGCACGCAGGTGATGCTCGTGGGACTGCAGTCACAGCCCACACTCCGCCCCCAGCAGCAGCTCTCGCTGATGGCCTGATGGCCCATCGAGGCATATCGCCATGAAACCCGCAATTTGCGGGGGTCGGGCCCATCTCACACTTCTCTAAGTGATTGTCAATCAACAGCTTAGAGCGGCAGAAAACCGGGCCCAGGCATTGCCAATACAGGCTCCGATGCGCCGCCGACGTCTCTGTTCGGCGGGAAGCGGCGTACCCACCCCTCATCGGAGGTTGTATGAAGAAAGGCTTCACGCTGATCGAGCTGCTGATCGTAATCGTCATCATCGGCATTCTCGCGGCGATCGCGATCCCGAAGTTCGCAAACACGAAGTCGAAGGCGTATGTCACGGCCATGAAGTCTGACCTTCGCAACCTGGTCTCGGCCGAGGAGTCGCTGTTCTCTGACTCCGCGCGGTACACGTCGAACGTGACGTCGCTTGGTTTCAAGGCGTCGACTGGCGTGACCTCGCCGGCGATCGTGACGTACCCCGGTGCTTGGGTGGCGACGAACAGCCATACGCAGCTCACGGGCACGACGTGCGGCATCGGCGTCAACACCACGAACCCGACGGTCACCACCGCGGGCGAAGGTGAGCCGTCCTGTAAGTAAGGGCTAAGCGTTCGAAGTTAGCCTGTCGCTGGAGAAGCCGGGTCGGGCGAAAGCCCGGCCCGGCTTTTTTTATCACGTCATGACGAATGCGCGCACCGGAAACGTGCCCATTCCCTTCACCTTCACCGGGACGGCGAAAAACCTCGCGCCGGTCTCCGGGACGGCATCGAGTCCGCGCATGTGCTCAACGATCGGAATCCCCGCCCGAAGCAGCGTGCTGTGCACGGGGCGTTGCCCGGTATCCGTGTTGTCGATGTTCATCGAGTCGATGCCCGCGAGCCGCGCGCCGCTGTCGCGCAGCCAGCGTGCGACTCCCTCGGTGAGAAAGGGGTGGCCCTCGAAGTACGCTTCGCTGCGCCAGTGCCGGTCCCATCCCGTTCGAAACAGCACCGCGACGCCTCGCACGTCACTCGCGGCGAGCGGCACGGAATCGATCGCACGGCCGGAGCCAACGTCGCAGCGCACCACGCGACACGGCAGATCGGCGATGGACTCGAGTCGCAGCTGCGACACGTCGTCCCCGTCGGCGTAGCGGTGAAATGGACTGTCGATGTAGGTGCCCGTATTGGCGACCATCTCGATCTTGCCGATGTGAAACTCTGTTCCCGGCGCGTAGCGTTGTCGCGATTCCTCGCGACTCAGCCAGTCACACACCACGGGAGCGGGAAGGCCCTTGTACGTGACCATCCCGTTCTCGACCACGTGACTGACGTCGATGAGCTGTCTGTAGCCGTCCATTGGCGTATGCAAGGAACCGGTGTTTCCCGGCCCAATTCTGGGTTTGCGGCCGGGATTGTGCGAGCGGCGGGCGCCATGGCCTCCTCCAGCTCGAAGCGCTGTCTCGTGCAGAACGGCGGTAACGCCCAGATCGACGTCGCCCGCGCGCGTGGCAACTACCTCTATGACACGCGCCGCAAGAAGTACATCGATTTCATCATGGGCTGGTGCGTCGGCAACTTTGGGTGGGCGCGGCCCGCCCTGCGCGACCGTGTGCACGCGTTCGACGGCCCCGACTACGTCTATCCGGACTACACGTACAAGCGCTGGCACGAGCTGGCCCAACTGCTGGTGGACGTTGCGCCTGAGGGGCTGACGCGGTGCTGTCGGGCGACGGGCGGATCCGAGGCGGTCGAGCTGGCGTTGCAGGCCGCGATGCTGCACACGGGGCGCAGGAAGTTCATCGCGATGGAGGGCGCTTACCACGGAAACACGCTCGCCGCGATGAGCGTGGGCGATGGCTGCGAGGAGACGCGCGTGCTCACCGTCGGGCGCATCAAGTCGCCGCCGGACGCGGACGCGCTGGATCGCCTCGAGACGCTGCTCAAGCGTCGCGACGTCGCCGCCGTGATCATGGAGCCCATCAGCATCAACCTGGGCGTCGAGATCCCCGAAGCGGCATTCATGGACGGGCTGTCCCCACTTTGCGCCCGGTACGGGACGCTGATCATACTCGACGAGATCGCGACCGGATTTGGCCGCACGGGCAGGATGTTCGCCAGCGAGCACTACGCCGTGAAGATGGACATGATGACCATCGCGAAGGCCGCGACCGGCGGCGCGGCCGGCATCGGCGCGCTCCTGCTGAGCGACGAGCTGGCGGAGACGCTCGAGGAGCACGGCAATGTCTACTCGACCTACGGGTGGCACCCGCTCAGCGTCGACGTGGCCATGGCGAACGTGCGGTGGATCCGGCGCAATGAAAAGCGGTTGCTGCGCCAGGTCGAGCGCACCGGTGAGTATTTCCTGAAACGATTGTGCGGCATGCCATTCCCGGAACAGCGGGACATCCGCATGCGCGGCCTGGCGATCGCTGTGGATGTGCGGAACGAGGATTTTGCGTCCGCGGTCGCCGACAGGTGCCGGCAGAACGGACTGCTGCTGACCGCGCAGGACGCGCTGCTGATGCTGCTTCCAGCGCTGAACATCGATCGCGCGACAGCCAAGGAAGGGCTGGATATCCTCGAGGCGTCGCTCTAGGCAGCTTGCAGCTGGGTTGGCCGACTGCCGGGTTAGACCAAGGTCCAATACGGCCAAAGGCGCGCGGAACCGACCATCGAGAGTCGTGATTCTTCGGCGCGCCGTGGCCCTCGGGGCCCCCCGTACCCTGTTGCTTGCTTTTGCGGCGATCTCACTACTCGCCAACGACGCTGGCGAGGCGCTGCGTTATCCGCGCCTCGGCGCGGCTATCCTGTTCGCGCCGTATGCCGTGCTCACCGTGGCGCTCGTGTTCGCGCGCAGGCGCGACTGGCTCTGGTTCATCCTCGTATCGGCGGCCGCACACGTCGCCACGCATTGGCCCGACCATCCGCTTGGTTGGACGGCGGTCGCGGAGGTCGCCAACGTCACGCGTGCACTCCTCGCGGCGTGGTTGCTGCGCCGACTGTTCGCGGACGACGTGCGCCTCAACAGTGTCCCGATCCTGTGTGGGTTCGTGCTCGTCGTGGCGGCGATCGCACCGGCGGCCGGCGCGGCGATCGGCACGCTCAACGTCCTCCTCTACCCGCGGACTTCGTATGCGGAGGCGTGGACCGGCTGGTTCCTCTCCAACTCGCTCACCGGCCTGACGATACTTCCGACGATGCTGCTGGGTGTCGCGGCCACCCGCAACTGGCGGCGGGTGCGGGCACACCCGGCGCGCGTCGCGGAAGCGTGTGCGTGCGTCGCCGCGCTCACCTGCACCACCGCGTTTGCGTTTCTCATGGACGGTGCCCAGCGCTGGCAACTGGCGATGTGGTTGTATGCGCCCCTCCCGGCGCTCATCTGGATCGCGTTGCGGTTCGGTACGTTCGCTGCGAGCGCGTCGCTCAGCCTCGTGACGGTCGCCGGCGTCATGAGCGCGGACCGGGGTCTCGGTCCGTTCCTGCACTATTCCACGGACGACAACATCGTCGTACTGCAGATGTTCGCCATCCTCACCAGCCTGCCGGTGCTCTGTATCGCCGCGGTGGGGAGCGCGCGGCAGACGATTGTCGAGCTGCACCGCGCATTTCTCGCCTCGCTGCGCGATAATGTCGCCATCGTCGACGCGCGCGGCGTGATCATCGCTGCGAATGATGCCTGGCGCGCCTGCGCGGTGTCGACGGGCATGGCGGGCGTTGGCGACAATTTCGTCGATGATTCACGCGCTGCTGCACGCGCGAATCCTTCGACAGTCGCGAGCTGCATCGTCGAAGGACTGCTGCGTGTGCTGCACCGCGAGCAGGCGCGTTTCGACCTGGAGTGGGACGAGCTGCCGGACTGTGTACCGAAGCACCTCGCCCTCAGCATCCAGGCACTGGCGCGCGTGGACGGCGGCGCGGTCGTGACGTACGCGGACGTGACCGCGAGCCATCAGGCGAACATCGAGCTGCAGCAGCAGCGCGTGGAGCTCTCGCACCTGGCGCGCGTCGCCGCGCTGGGACAGCTCTCGGGGTCGCTCGCGCACGAGTTGAACCAGCCGCTCACGTCGATCGGCGCCAACGCCGAGGCCGGCCGGCTCCTCCTGCAGCGTCGCGATGTCGATACGACGGAGCTCGACGGCATCCTGTCCGACATCCTGACCGAGGACCGCCGCGCCGTGCAGGTGATCCGCCGCCTGCGCGCACTGCTCAAGCGCGGCGAGGCCAAGATCCAGCCCATTTCCGGCGACGAGCTCATCGCCGAA
>Ga0066652_100000157_pt1 | contig 38257 bp, 31 predicted proteins | sample GraSoiAngelo_101_FD_71413 | JGI IMG/M metagenome (GOLD analysis project Ga0066652, IMG submission 71413) | Grasslands soil microbial communities from the Angelo Coastal Reserve, California, USA - 14_0903_02_30cm | ecosystem: Environmental > Terrestrial > Soil > Grasslands | place: USA... | reverse complement strand
TTATTCGCATTCGTCCTGGCAATTGGGATCGTGGTAGATGATGCTATCATCGTGGTAGAAGCGGTGCAACATAATATCGATCACGAAAAGATGTCTCCGAAGGAGGCGACAAAAAAGGCCATGAAGGATATATCTGGTCCGGTGATCGCGATCGCGCTGATACTCGCGGCCGTGTTTGTACCTGTCGGTTTTATCCCTGGGATCGTAGGACGTTTATACCAGCAGTTTGCCATCACCATAGCTGCTTCAGTAGTGATATCTGCATTCGTGGCATTATCGCTGACACCGGCTTTGTGTACATTGATGCTAAAGCCTTCGAAAGATCCGGCGGCAAAAAGGAATTTTTTAGAGAAATTCTTTGCGGCGTTCAACCGGGGCTTCAACCGGGTGAACAATGGATATACAAAAGGTGTGGCCGGCTGGATCAAAAGAACGCCATTGGTGTTGGTAATGCTCGTGGCCCTGTTCGTAGGTTTGTTTTTCCTCTTTAAAAATAAACCGGGCGGGTTTATTCCCACGGAAGATGAAGGCCGCCTGTTAGTCACTTACGAAATGCCGGAGGCTACTTCGACGACCCGCAACGTTGCCATGCTTAAAGAGATAAGCCAAAGAATAAGATCACTACCCGATGTTAAAGTGGCCGGCGGGCTTGCGGGGTTGAACATCGTAACCTTCTCTACCAAATCCAATGCAGGGACCATCTTCGTGATGCTGAAACCCTGGGATGAAAGGAAGGGAAAGGAACATCATGTAGACACTATAGTTGCTAAAATACGTGCAATTACTGCTGATATAAAGGAAGCGAGAGTTATTCCGATTAAACCCGCGGCGATCCCGGGATTGGGCGCCACTTCCGGTTTTACCTTCGAGATCCAGCAAACAAGCACCTCCGATAATATCCAGCAGTTTGAAAAAGTAGCGCGTGATTTTGTTGGTCGCTTAGTGCAAAGACCGGAAATAGGCCAGGCATTTACATTTTTCAATGCCCGTACACCGAGTTACCAGGTTGATGTCGATCGCGAACAGGCCAAGAAGCAGGGTGTGCTGGTTTCAGATGTATACTCTACGCTTTCCACTTTTTTAGGAAGCAGTTATGTCAATGACTTTAACCTGTACGGTAGAAACTTCCGGGTGATGTCGCAGGCTGATACTGCTTTCAGGGGGTCCTTATCCAACCTTGGGAAATACTATGTACGCAACAGCCAGGGAGGCATGATACCATTGAGCTCATTGGTCACGACAAAGCTGATAGAAGCCCCGGCCGTTATTTCGCATTACAATATTTACCGTTCGGTAGAAATAAATGGAACACCAAAGGACGGCTACAGCAGTGGCCAGGCAATCGAAGCCTTAAAGGAAGTTGCCCAAACATTACCTGCCGGATACAGCTACGAATTTGCCGGCATGAGCCGTGAAGAGATCACGGCAGGAGGCCAGCAAGCAAAGATCTTTGCCATTTCGCTTGTCTTCGTTTTCCTATTTCTTGCGGCATTATATGAAAGTTGGTCGGTGCCTTTCTCTGTATTATTTGCTGTACCGATCGGTGCCTTCGGATCTATATTGACCCTGACTTTTATTCCAAGCCTTACAAATAATATCTATGCGCAGATCGGGTTGATCACGTTGATCGGCCTGGCCGCAAAGAACGCTATCCTGATCGTTGAGTTTGCCAAAGAAAGAGTAGACCGCGGGATGCAGATCATCCCGGCGACTCTCCAGGCGGTCAGCTTGCGTTTGCGACCGATCGTAATGACATCAATGGCCTTTATCTTCGGTGTATTGCCACTTGCCTTTGCAAGCGGAGCCGCAGCAGAAAGCCGGAAAACCATTGGTTGGACTGTTTTTGGAGGGATGCTGGCTGCAACCACACTCGCGATATTTGTTGTGCCAGTATTGTTTGCATTGATCACCAAGTTGTCTTACGGTAAAAAGTTAAAGCGACTCCAGGAAGAACACCAGAAAGAAGAAGAGATGGATAAAAAGATCATCGATGAGCGCCTTGGTTAGTTCAGTTTGTAGTTGTGTATGTCTGACATCTCACGTCTCACATCCGACCTCTCACTTCTTCACCAAAAGCATTGAACTTTCCACAAAACATCTATGCTTCATTGAGAGGCTTGGCGTTTTGCGTAAATAAACTTTCTTTTGCAATAATTGTTTTTAAAAGGAATAATCACCGCTATGGCAGAAGGAAATACGGAAAGGGTGCATGTGTTAATTATCGGCAGCGGGCCGGCGGGGTATACAGCCGCCATCTATGCTGCAAGAGCTAATCTTAAACCAGTATTATACCAGGGAATTCAACCAGGAGGACAATTGACCATTACAACCGAGGTGGAAAACTATCCCGGTTATGCAAACGGCATACAGGGTCCCGAAATGATGGTTGATTTTGAAAAACAAGCTCATCGTATGGGTGCAGATATCAGGTTTGGGTTAGCAACAAAAGTAGATTTCATGCAGCAGCCGTATAAAGTATGGATTGATGATGAGAAGATCATTGAAGCCGATGCAGTAATCATTGCCACCGGTGCTTCAGCCAAATGGCTGGGCCTGGAAAGTGAGCAGCGATTAAATGGCTACGGCGTCAGTGCCTGTGCCGTATGCGACGGTTTTTTCTTCCGCGGAAAAGAGGTAGCTATTGTCGGAGCAGGCGATACCGCAGCCGAGGAAGCTTTATACCTTTCGAAACTTTGCACCACCGTTCATATGCTGATACGTCGTGATGCCATGCGGGCCAGCAAGGTGATGCAGGAACGGGTCTTTAAAACGTCGAACATTAAGGTCTACTGGAATACTGATACAGAAGAGATCATTGGTGGCAAAAATGTAACGGCGGTAAAAATCTCTAATAACAAAACAGGGGAAAAACAGGAAATACCTGTAAACGGATTTTTCGTGGCGATCGGTCACCAACCTAATTCAGAGATATTCAAAGGCTGGGTAGAAATGGATGAAGCGGGATATATCAAAACAGTCCCCGGCACTTCCAAAACAAATGTTGAAGGTGTCTTCGCTTCGGGAGATGTACAGGACAAAATCTATCGACAGGCTGTCACTGCCGCAGGAAGCGGTTGTATGGCAGCGCTGGATGCCGAAAGATATTTAAGCGCAAAAGGAGCTCATTAAATCGTTATCGCAACTACGAGCGGAGCGGAGCGAAGCAAGGAGAGGGAGTTGGAGCCTGCCTGCGGCAGACAGGGGTGAGGCCAAAGCAGGAAGCTGTGTTGAATGTTATATTTTGACGTTGAATAATACGAATTCAATCTTAATCACGACGAATGGCCGATCTGTTAACTATCTCCCTCAATAATGTCCGCTTCAGAGCCTTTCATGGTATACATCCGGAAGAACGGCAAAAGGGCAATGATTTTGTCGTAAACATGCAGATAGAATATCTCCCGCAAAAAGAAACTATTATCTCCCTGAAAGAAACCATCGACTATGCATCGCTGTTTTCAATAATCAATGTCACAATGCAAAAACCGGTGGATCTTTTGGAAACGCTTGTACAGACGATCGCCAATAAGGTGCATAAGCAATTTCCGCAGGTAAAAACCATCACTGTGGCCGTAGAAAAACTCAATCCCCCGATTGATAAATTTTCTGGTAGCGTGGAAGTAAAGTACACTAAGAAATATTAGTTTCGTTTGCTATCTTGGTAACATGAAAACGGGTTTACTTCTTTGCTTTACGTCCCTCTTTTTTTTCTCTTACGGTCAGACGGGTTCGGAGATCTATCTTTTCGATCTGAAAATCGCCGATGGACAGGTCATTATATCCAATGGTAAAAACATCACCAATCATAAAGGTTACGACAATCAGCCTTTTTTTCATCCTTCCCGGCCCATTATTTATTATTCATCGTTTGACGATAGCAGCCGCAGTGATATCAGGTATTATAACTACGAAACAAAGGAAACGAAGAATCTTACTACAACACACGAACGCGAATATTCACCAACTGTGACGCCCGATGGCAGGTTTATTTCCTGCATCCTGCAGAGGGACAATGGGGCACAGGACCTCGTCAGGTATCCCATCGAAGGCGGTAAGCCTGAAGTGCTGGTCTGGCATTTGAAAGTGGGTTATCATGCATGGGTGGGAGAAAAGAAAGTTTTTTTGTATGTGCTGGATGACAGCATTCATACCTCCTTGCATAATTATGAGGTCAGTACCAATATAGATACGGTAATTGCAGAAAACATCGGGCGAAGCCTTCAACCGATCCCTGCCGAAGAGGCTTTGAGCTATGTTCAGAAACTGGTCAATAAGCAGAATGTTATAAAAAGATATGTGATAGCAACGGGTGTCAGCAGCCCGATCATTTTTACCGTGCCTGGCCAGGATTTCTTTTGCTGGACCCAGGCGAATCCGGCCGATCAGAAAAAATTTCTCCTGGCCGGTGACGGCAGTAAGCTGTTTTTTTCCCAGGATTATTCGGCAACTGAATTTAAGGATAAGGTCTGGACGCCGATGGTTGTCGAAGGCAATTCTTCAATGTTGAAAGGAGTGAGTAGGCTGGCCGTTAGTGCCGACAACACCAAACTGGCGGTTGTGGTAAATGAATAGAAGAAAGAGCTAAGACTGAAACGAGAAAAAGAGGAAAGGAGATATATCAAGATCGCCTCTAGGCGTGTATAATTTTTCACTTTTACTTTTTAGGTTCGGCTTTCGATCTCCACAATTCATACCAGATAAATAATCTTTTTCCCAGGCTTAATTTACGATGGCGATTGCCATGCCATCATGTTCTTTGGCGCCAACCGTTTGTATGATGGTTGCGGTTACCTTTCTATTTTTTGCGAGGGCTTCATTGAATCGCTGCACTCCTTTGACCATTTCATCAGAACTGTTCGGGTCAAGCACCTTGCCTTCGCGGATGACGTTATCAGCTACAATTAAAGTTCCCGGATGCGATAAGCGAAGAGCCCATTCAAAATATTCGGTGTAAGGAGATTTATCTGCGTCGATGAATATCATATCAAATGGACCGGCATTCTCTTTTTCCAGTTGCGACAGTGTCTCAAGCGCTTTACCTATCCGGATTTCAACGAGTGAGCCTAATCCTGCACGATCTATATTTTTTTGAGCTACGCCCGCATGTTTGGGGTCAAACTCCAGTGTAATAAGGTGACCGTCGTGGGCAAGCGCCCTGGCTAACCAGATAGTGCTGTATCCGGCAAGTGTACCCACCTCCAGGATCTTTTTCGCATTGCAAAGCTTCGCGAGAATGTGCAGGAATTTTCCCTGGTTGGCGGATACGCTTATTTGGGGGATGTCCGATTCCCTGATAGAAGTTTCAGTAGCTGTCAATGCTTCATCTTCTTTTACGAGAAGCCCGTTGATGTATTCGTCGACGGTTTCAAAAAGTTTCTGGTCCATGATTGAGAATTGAGATAACAAATTTCGTACAACGGGAGTAAATCCGAGTGTCTTTAACCCGAAAGTCGAAAGAAAGTTTTCGGATTTCGTACCTTAGATTTCGGGTTTAATAAACGACTTTCTCATATAGTTAGCACAGAGCATAATCACTCCTGTCGTCACATATATATCAGCAACATTAAATATTCCGGTACGAAGATTACCGATCCCAATATTGATGAAGTCGGTGACATGCCTGTCAAACAAAACCCGGTCGGCCAGGTTACCTATTCCACCGGAGAAGACAAGGATGAACGCCACCATTTCAAAGACGCTGAATTGTTTTGCCTTCCGCATTATCACTACCAAAAATCCAACCAGGAAAGCTATTGGCAGGATAGTAAGCAGCCAAAAACTCTTGCTTTTTGACCAGTCGGCTCCAAGACTTAAAAATGCCCCCGTATTTTCGACAAAAAGCAATCTGAGCTTATCATTGAAATAAGAAACGGGCGGTTTATCTTTCAGATGTTCCCTGGCAATATCCTTTGTAACACGGTCGCAACCGATAAAGGCGAGACTGAGCAAACAAAACAATATTATCCTGAATTGAAACTTCATACTATTTTAAAAATACACAATTCCTTGTATGACTATGATGATCTTGTTATAAGAAATCCATAAATAGAAGACCGCCGGCCTTAAATTACTTTATTTTTCCATTTCCCGCTTTTCATGTAAAGCGAAGCCATGGTGAACAGGCTTAACCAGTACAGCCACTCGCTCATCCAGCCGATGGTGATAGAAAGAAACAGCTTTTCGAGTACCAGCCATACGTAAAAACAATACAGGATGATGGTGATTAGTTCAATGAGAAAGGTGACCCGGCTATTGCCGGTACCTGTAATTGCATTTACCCAAACACCGGAGAACGACATCAACACCATGGCCGAAGTGACGACCCTGACCACCGGCATAGCGGCGACCGTAAATGCTTCGTCCTGCCCGTAAATTGAAAGCAGCATTTCCGGAAAGAGATTGATAAGCACGGCGATTACCGTGGAGAACCCTGTGCTGATCTTTATGATTTTCCAGATGAGCCCGATCACCTGGTCGCTTTTGCCCTGTCCAATGATATTGCTCACCATTGCCGAAGTGGTCGAAGCCAAAGCCCAGGTAATACAACCTACAAGGCCAAATATATTCCGCATTACATTTGAAACAGCAAGGGCCGTTTGACCATGATGTTCGATGAGGATATAGAAGTATTCCCAACTGATCAGGCTGATCGCCAGTTGGAATACCAGCGGAAGCGAGATCGATAAAATAAGTTTTGCATTCTCGTTGCTCCACCTGAAATGTTTAAATAAAGAGAAGCGCTGGCTGATCCCCTTGTAATGTATGACAACAAAAATTACGAACATACCGATGAATTCGGCTATGATCGAAGCAATAGCAGCTCCATCCAGTCCCATTTTCGCGAACCCAAGGTGTCCAAGGATCAACATCCAGTCAAGCGCCACATTGGTAATGGTCTCGGCCAGGGTGCCTGCAACCAGATAACGGCTGTTGTTGGTGCCTACCAGCAAAGCATTCCGCATTTGGTAGATATACAGGAACGGCAGACCCCAGATCCTTATTTTCAAAAACCGGATAGCATCGATTGAGATTTCTTTTTCGTGGATCACATTTTGCAAAATAACCGGCGCCACAAACCAGGTAAGGAGTATACCGACCGAGGCGATGATCAATGAAATGAAAACGCCCTGTCCGAAGATCTTTCCAATTTCTTCAGGCCTGTTTTCACCTGCACGGCGGGCAATCAGAGTTTGCAGCCCACTATTCAACCCGTATCCGATCATTGCGAAAATGAGATAATAAACACCGGCAATGCTGGCGACGGCAAGTGCATGCTGGCTGTGGTGGCCCAGGAAAATATTGTTGGCAATGAAATTTACCTGGGGTACGAGGATGGCAAGACTTATCGGCAAAGCGATCCTGAAGATCTGGCGGTTGCTGACCTCTACCTGTAAGCTATGTGTTGCTGATCCTGCCATTGCCAAAAAAGTGTGCAAAGCTAGGCCTGATTGTACGCATTTTAAAAAGCATTTTGTAAGTGGACAGGCCCAGACCGAAAAAAATTGCCACGGATACACCGGATTATTTAATCTATCCGTAAATCCGTGGCGATAAAATCAAACACAAGTAATCCTGGTGTCTTAGTGTATTCGTGGCAAAACCTCCGTGGCAGACTTAGACTATTACCGGGTAAAATCTATGTGGCCTTTAATCCGAATCGGTGTTATTTTTGCAGGCAATCAATAAATCGTGAAGCAACTATTTCATATTAAGGCGCAGCAAACTCAAGATGCAACGGAAAACGTATTATCACTAAGAATAGGGCAGAAGCATTTTAGTTTTGCCATCACTGATAAAAGCGGCAGGGAGTTGCGTTCCCTCGCCTATTACAGCAATGATGAGATGAATGCAGAGACGCTCGGCTCGGTTTATTCCAAACACCCGGAGTTGAATCACTCGTTTCATGAGGTGCTCTTATGTTATGATTACCCTGACAGCGTGTTGGTTCCCGAAGGATATCATCCAGGGGATTCGGCGATATTGTTGAGTACTGTTTATGGCAGTCATACCAAGGCATCGATTATCACGGAAGCTGTCGACGAACAAAAATTGCACAATGTGTATGCGGTGCCTGCTGATGTCAGGGAATGGGTGACAAGGTTATTCCCGGGCTGCAGGTATCAACACCACTATACCATGGCGATAAAGATGATACCAGCTGATTCTGCCGATCACCTCCTGATTGATTTTACGCCGGCTGAATTTTCTTTTATTGTTTTAAAAGAAAATAAGATTCTCATTGCCCAAACATTATCCTACACGAGCCCGGAAGATATACTCTATTATTTGCTCAAGACCTGTAACCAATTTTCTTTGTCCCGCGATGAGGTGCAGTTATTTATTTCGGGCATGATCGAAAAGGAATCGCAGCTCTACCGCGAACTATATCTTTATTTTATGAATGTATCGTTCCGGGAACCATCCTGGAACCTTTCGGCAGGAGAAGAAAATAAAGAATACCCTTCCCATTTCTTTACCTCTCTTAATGACCTCGCACAATGCGCATCATAGGCGGTGAACACGGGGGGAGAAAATTCAATCCACCGGGCAATATGCCTCATACAAGGCCGACAACCGATATCGCGAAGGAAGGACTGTTCAACATAATTCAGAACAACCTCGAAATCGAAGAACTGAAGACACTGGACCTTTTCGGAGGAACCGGTAACATCAGTTATGAACTCGCTTCGAGGGGAGCGAAGGACCTGACGATCGTCGAGAAAGATCCAGCTATGTATGAGTTTATCAAAAAGACCTCGCAACAACTGAAAATAGACAACCTCAGGGCTGTAAAGATGGATGTGTTCAAATTTATCCAACATTGCACCGATAAATTCGATTTCATTTTCGCTGGACCGCCGTATGCACTGGCGAATATTGATGAGTTGCCAAAATTGATTTTTGAAAAACAGTTGCTCAACGCGGGGGCATGGTTTGTGCTGGAGCATACGCCAAGGAACAGTTATAAGACCTTTGCCGGTTATGCTACCGAACGGAACTATGGGACAACAGTCTTTTCGATCTTTATAGCGCCCAAAAGTGCCGGTACTGCCGAGGGATAGAAAGCAGAACGTTCTCTAAAATCAAATGCATGTTAAAAAAAGAGATAAGAAAAATATATAAGAATAAACGGGCGGAATTGCCGGAACCTGAAAGATCGAAGCTGGATGACCTGATGCTGATTCAATTTCAAACCGCCGACCTTCCCTTTATCCAGTCGCTGCTTTCTTATTGGCCGATTGAGGAGAATAATGAGCCTAACACTCATCTTTTTACGGAGTTCTTAAAATTCAGGAACCCGGAGATAAAAATTTGTTATCCCGTATCTGATTTCAATAATATGGTTATGGAAGCCGTTGCAACGGACATTGATACGCCTTTTGAAAAGGCCAAACTGAACATCCATGAACCAACCGGAGGTCTAAAAGTTCCTGTTACGGAGATAGAGATGGTTTTTGTGCCATTGCTGGCGTTTGATAAAAATGGTTACCGGGTAGGCTATGGGAAGGGTTTTTATGATATCTACCTCGCTCATTGCATGGAGGATTGTATCAAGGTCGGCTTTTGTTATTTCGACCCGGTTGATTCAATCGATGACCGCGATGAATTTGACGTACCTTTAGACCTTTGTATAACGCCGCAAAACGTGTATGTCTTCTAGTTATTTCCTTAAAACCTTTCGCATTATTCTATTCCCCTTGGCGCTGTTATACTGGCTTATCATCGCGGTACGCAATTTCTTTTATAATGCCCGCATATTTAAATCGTCTTCCTTTGGACTTCCCCTGGTCTGCGTGGGTAATTTGTCAGTTGGTGGAACGGGTAAATCACCGATGGTAGAATACCTCGTCGGCTTGTTGAAGGATAAATTCCCGGTAGCTACGCTTAGCCGCGGATATAAACGAAAAACAAAAGGCTATTCGCTGGCAAATCAGAGTACGACGGCCCTCGAGATCGGCGATGAGCCCATGTTATTTCATTTGAAATTCCCCGAGATACCGGTTGCCGTGGGCGAAGAGCGCCTCGATGCAATATCCCAACTGTTACACGATAAACCCGATACACGGGTAATCATTTTGGATGATGCATTCCAGCACCGGGCCATAAAGGCCGGGCTGAATATCCTGTTGACAGATTACAATAATTTATTCACCCGTGACTTTTATCTCCCCACCGGTGATCTGCGTGATCAGAAATCATCCTACAAACGGGCTGAAATAATTGTAGTGACCAAATGTGATCCTTCTTTGAACCAGGATGAAAGGGAACGGATCACCCGGGAGATAGGGCCAAGAGCTGGCCAGTCGGTTTTTTTTACTTCAATTAAGTACGGTGACATTTATCATATACATACAAAACAGAAATACCAGCCTGCAGATACCACCGAAGTCCTGCTCGTTACAGGCATCGCCAACCCCAAGCCCCTGATGAGAATGCTCGAAGAAAATTACAATGGGTATAGCATGCTGCAGTACCCGGATCATCATATTTTCACTATCGATGACCTGAAAGAAATAAAGAAAAGACTAAACCAGTTGACCACGGAGGATAAAATTGTGCTGACAACTGAAAAGGATGCAGTGCGCCTCGTAAAATTTGATACCCAGTTAACAGGCCTACCTTTGTATGTGATACCTGTCAGGCACGATTTTTTATTTGGTGAGGAGGCAAAATTCAATGAGCTTGTCACCAGTTTCATCCGGAACTTCAGGCAATCAGAATAAAATTCAATATGGGAAGAAAAAACTCGAAGAAAGTAAAGCACAAAACTAATACAGGCGCTGGAAAAACATTCAAAGGCAATCTCGATGTCACCCGATCAGGCATGGGATTCGTTATTGTACCCGATCTGAAAATGGACATCATTGTCCGGCCCACAGATTTTAATACCGCGTTACATGGCGACACAGTCCTTGCAAGAGTAAAAAATTCAGGCAATGGTCGGCGTATGCAGGGGGAGGTGGTCGAAGTGCTCCAGCGAAAAAGAACGGAATTTATCGGTCATATCGAATTAAGCGACGATTTTGCTTTTTTTGTACCGGATGTCGAGAAACCCATGCCCGACCTGTACATTCCGCTTGCAAACCTCAACCAGGCAAAGAACAAAGACCGCGTGGTCGCCCGCCTTATAAAATGGGAAACAGGAGGCAAGCGTCCTGTGGGTGAAGTAGTGAGTATCCTCGATGAAGAGAATAGCAATGATGCTGCCATGAAAGGTATCTTACTGGAAAACGGGTTTCCGCTGGAATTCCCAGACGATGCATTGGAAGTAGCGGCGAGGATACCGGATACCATCTCTGAATCGGAAATAAAGAAAAGAAAAGATGTTCGCGGCATTCTTACATTCACCATTGACCCGTTCGATGCAAAGGATTTTGACGATGCTATCTCTTTGCGGCCTTTAAAAAATGGTAACTACGAGATCGGGGTGCATATAGCTGATGTCAGTCATTATGTGGAACCAGACACACCCTTGGATAAAGCGGCTTATCAAAAGGCTACCTCCGTTTATTTACCCGACAGGGTCAATCCCATGTTGCCTGAGCATATCTCCAACGTTCTTTGTTCGCTTCGTCCAAAAGAGGACAAACTGACATTTTCTGCAATCTTCCAGGTATCACCCAAGGCGGAAGTGAAACAATACTGGCTGGGAAAAACGGCTATTCATTCAGATCATCGGTTTACCTATGAAGAAGTACAGGAGATCATTGAATCGGGGAATGGTTTATATAAAGATGAGATCCTTTTGCTGAACGACCTGGCGCAGCGCATACGGAAAAGAAGATTTAACAAAGGGGCGATTAATTTCTCGTCAACCGAAGTCAGGTTTAAGCTTGATGAGAAAGGCGACCCGATCGGTGTCATGATAAAAGAAAGTAAAGAATCGCACCAGTTGATCGAAGAGTTCATGCTGCTGGCCAATCGGTACGTAGCTGAAAATATTTCAAAGCTCAAATTGAAGGGAAAGCCTGTGCCCTTTCCTTACCGGGTGCATGATGATCCCGATGAGGAAAAACTAATACCGTTTGTAGCCTTTGCAAAAAAATTCGGTCACTCGTTCGATACTTCATCGCCGGAAGCCATTGCCGCCTCGTTTAACCAGTTGCTTAAAGATGTTCATGGACGCCCGGAGCAACATGTACTTGAGCAACTCGGAATACGAACCATGGCTAAGGCAAAATATACAACAGAGAACGTGGGTCACTACGGACTGGGCTTTGAACATTATTGTCATTTTACTTCTCCGATCAGGCGTTATCCCGATATCCTGGCTCACCGGATACTGCAGCAGGCATTGGACAATAATATAGTTCCTGACAAAAAACTGGAGGAACAATGCAAGCATTCCAGCGAACGCGAAAGAGCCGCCATGGAAGCAGAAAGGGCCGCCAATAAATACAAACAGGTTCAATACATGAAAAATTACCTGGGCGAGGAGTTTGAAGGAGTGATCAGTGGCGTCGCAAGCTTTGGTTTTTGGGTAGAAACAATAGAACATAAATGTGAAGGGCTGGTAAGTGTAAACAGCCTACTGGAATATGACGAGTTCAGGCACGTGGAATCCGATTATTGCCTGGCAGGGCAACGTAGCGGAAAGAAATTCCGAATGGGCGATAAGGTCTGGATAAAAGTTGTTTCCGCCAATCTTACAAAACGGCAACTGGACTACGAGTGGGTAGTGGCAGAAGAGATTGGAAAAGAAAAGAAAGAATCGAAACTGGAAAAAGGAAAAAAGAAAAAGAAACATTGATGTGGCCCATTTTTTTTACCACTACCAGCGAACTTATGACTTAATTCGATAAAGAGTTATCTTGCCCTATGCAATCTTTTGAAACATTATCTGGCCAATTTACCCGGCATTTTGATCAACCTCATTTTCCTGAACAACCGGCCTCATTATACCAACCGAATGAATATTTTTTAAAGCTGGGTGGCAAAAGGATACGACCGGTACTCTGCCTGATGGGTAATGAATTATTTGACGACATCAAAGAAGATACCTGGAAAGTATCGTCTGCCATTGAGCTTTTTCACAATTTTACCCTGGTACACGATGATATCATAGACAATGCACCATTAAGAAGAGGTCAGCCAACACTGCATGAGAAATTTGGAAAGAGCACTGCGCTGCTGGCTGGCGATGTGATGCTGGTAAGAGCATATGAATACCTAAATAGCATATCTGGAAAATATGTTTTTTCGATAAACAGGTTATTCAATAAAACCGCGAAGGAAGTTTGCGAGGGTCAGCAACTGGACATCGATTTCGAAAAACAGGACTCGGTTTCTTTTGACCAGTATTTAAAGATGATCGAACTGAAAACGTCGGTGCTGTTGGCGGCCAGCCTGAAAATGGGTTCCATACTGGGAGGTGCGGGAGAGAGGAATCAGAACCTGCTCTACGAGTTTGGAAAAAAATTGGGTTTGGCATTCCAGGTGCAGGATGATTATCTCGATGCTTTTGGTGATCCTGATAAATTCGGTAAACAGGTCGGAGGAGATATTCTTGCTAATAAAAAAACATTTCTTCTCATACATACCCTGGAGAATGCTACTGCTTCGCAAAAAAAAGAATTGCGCAAGCTATTGGCGGGAACGGCCGCCGATAAAGTAGAAAACACAATTCGCATATTCAAAGATTGCAAGGTTGACGAATGGGCCCTGGAATTGAAGAACAAATTCCTTGATGAAGCGCACGTACATCTTGAAGATATTGCAGTATTGTCCAGGAGAAAGGAACCGCTGAAGGAATTGGCCGGATTCCTCGTGAAGAGAGAGCATTGAGTCGTTAGTCAGGAGCCTGCCTGCCGCCGGGTAGGTCTTTAGTCGGGAGTCGTTAGTAAGCATCCAACATCCAGCATCCTGTAACCAGCAACCGGCAACTTGTAACCAGCATCCTGCATCCAGCATCATCTTCTCTATTTTTCCCTATTTTTATCACTAAACAACTGCTGATGGCTAACTCCCTGTTCAGGACAAAAAAAATTGAATCCATTATTGCCGAAGGAAGTGATGATCCGCATGGTGGCGGCGCCTTGAAAAGAGTGCTCACTGTTCGTGATCTTACTTTCTTTGGTATTGCAGCCATACTTGGTGCCGGCAGTTTCAGTAGTTTGGGAGGTGCTGTATTCAATGGCGGGCCTGGAGTGGTCTTACTCTTTGTCATAACAGCTATTGCTTGCGCATTTACTGCCCTTTGTTATAGCGAATTTGCCAGTCGTATTCCAGTTGCCGGCAGCGCCTATACTTATGCCTACGCATCTTTCGGTGAATTGTTTGCATGGATAATCGGCTGGGCGTTGATCATGGAGTATAGCATCGGCAATATTTACGTGGCATTTAGCTGGAGCGATTATTTTACTTCCTTTCTTGATAAAATAGGTGTTCATATTCCTTACTGGCTTAGCACAAGCTATTTGGAAGCAAAGGGTGCAATGCTAAGTAATGGCAACCCGGATGATGTCGCTGCCTGGAATACAGCGCCAGTAGTGGGCGGGCTGAGAATTATCGCAGACATTCCCGCACTTGTTATCAATGCGCTTATCACTTACCTGGTATATCGTGGTGTGAAAGAAAGTCGCAATTTCAGTAACGTGATGGTGATCTTGAAGATGGCGGTTGTGACGCTGGTTATCCTGGTAGGGGGGTACCTTGTTTTTTCAATGGGTCTTACGCATAACTGGACGCCGCCAAATGATGAAGGTGTACGATCATTCATGCCTAACGGCTTTGGTGGGGTAATGGCTGCAGTGGCTGGTGTATTCTTCGCTTATATCGGTTTTGATGCAGTGAGTGTAATGGCAGAAGAAAGCCGGAACCCGCAGCGGGATCTGCCAAGAGGTATGATCTATTCGTTGGTGATCTGTACAATCGTTTACATCCTGCTTGCGCTCGTGCTTACGGGTGCTGTCAACTACCAGAACTTCGATGGGGTAGGCGACCCGCTTGCATTCATATTTGAAGAACAAAACCTGGACGCCGGGTGGATGCAATTGCTGGTCGCTGTTTGCGCAGTGATCGCGATGACCAGCGTATTGCTGGTGTTCCAGATGGGCCAGCCGCGCATATGGATGAGCATGAGCCGCGATGGCCTGTTGCCTCCTGTGTTCCGGAAAATACACCCGACATTCAAAACGCCATCTTTCGCAACAATTGTTACCGGCCTGGTGGTAGGTGTGCCGATCCTGTTCACCGATAAAACCTTTGTACTCGATTTTACAAGTATTGCTACACTATTCGCTTTTGTGCTCGTCTGTGGTGGTGTATTGCTGATCCCGAAAAAAGCAAAAGCAGCTGGAAAATTTAATCTACCCTACATAAACAGTCGTTTCCTGTTTCCCGCTCTTGTGATCGGGGCGCTCGTGATAGTTGCTTTGTTTGCAAAAAATTATTTCAGCGACATATTTGAAATGCAACTTAACGCACAAGACCAGAGAAAAGCAGTTTACTCGGTCATCGCGAATGCTAAAAGCGATTTCAATGACGGTTACATGCTTACTCCGAATGAACTAAGTATTATCAAAAAAAGAATGAATAATGAACAGCAGTCGGAACAACTGGTTAAAGTTATAGATCATAACAATAAACTATTAAACACCATGATCGATAGTGTCGCCTATGCTTCGATCACGGGAGGGGAAGGCTATAAAAGCATCAGCAGCGGTTCAAATGAAAATGATTCAAGGCCCTTGATTGACTCCGGAAACAGGAGTATCCTCCAACAGGTCAGGCTCAGTTCGGCCAACTACCCGCCTCCGGCACCGCCTGATCAAAATATTATTGGAACAGTGAGCAAAGGACTTTCTGCAGCAAAAGATTCCAGGTTAATGGCCAAATTTAACAACCAGCTATATGTATATGGATTGCTCAATAACGATTCAACAGCTCATGCGGACACAAACTTCTTAAAGAATATCGACAGCAAATTTGCCAACCTCACAGTTAGTGACCTGCGATCGGAAACATCTTCCAAACTGGAAGCAAAACGGACATTAAACGTCTCTACTATCATCTTTTGGCTTATTTGCATCGTACTGGCTATTGTTGCGCTGATGAAAAACTGGTCTCTTATCCCGCTGCTGGGACTTACCACCTGCCTCTACCTTTTAACGGGCATGACAAAGGCCAACTGGCTTTGGTTTGGGGGTTGGCTGCTGCTCGGACTTATTTTTTATTTTATGTATGGCAATAAGAAAAGCCGGCTTGCGAAGCAGTAGGGAATTGCTATCGTGAGTGGTGAATAGTGAGTGCTGACTAAGCATACATATCACTTCCGCTGACCACCTGCCTGCGGGCAGTCAGGCTGACTACTCACGACTTAGCACCACAACTTCCGTAATTTTGCTCATGATTTTTTCAGAAATCCGGGTGCATGAAGTTTCAAATCGGCGATAGGGTGATTGTCCTTCATTCGAATGAAGAAGGCGAGGTGATCGATATCATGAACGAAAAAATGGTCATGATAGACGTCAATGGTGTAAAATTTCCAGCCTATGTGGACCAGCTTGATTTCCCTTATTTTCAAAGATTTTCAAAGACAAGCCTCTTCCCCAAAAAGAAAGAGAAGAAATATGTTGATGATATAAGGAAAGAAAAAGCTTCCCAGGTAAAGAAAGTCGCTGACGGTGTTTGGCTCACCTTTTTACCGGTATATCATACCGACGAATTTGGGGATGAAGTAGTAGAAGAGTTGAAAATACACCTGGTCAACCGAACGGAAACAGCCTATCTCTTTGAATATAACCTTACTTATTTCGGCAAATCAGAATTCGAACTTAAAAACCAGGTTAATTCCTTTGAGGATTTTTACCTGCATGATATAGCTTTTGAAGACATGAATGACAACCCTTCGTTTGAGTTTGAGTTTTCACTCCTTCAACCTGATAAAAAGAAGGCCCCATATTTTGAATCTTTGATAAAACTAAAAGCAAAGCAACTTTTTAATAGGATAGAGGAGATCAAACAGAAAAATGAGGCAACTTTTTCTTACAAATTATTTGATAACTATCCCGATAAGACAGAAGAAGAAAAATTCGACACGGGTATACTTGCAACAAAGGGATACAAGATATACGATGCAAAAAAAGCAAGGCAACACCTGGAATCCCCTCGCAGTGTAATTGACCTGCACATAGAAAAATTATCGGACGACTGGAAGCATCTTAGCAATTTCGAAATTTTAAGCCTCCAGCTAAAGACCTTTGAGAAATATTATGAGTTGGCCCTTGCACATATACAACCATCATTGACCGTGATTCATGGAGTAGGCGAAGGAAGGCTCAGGGATGAGATACATGAGCGGCTCAGGCTAAAACATGAAGTCAAATCTTTCGTCAACCAGTACCATCCTCTTTATGGATACGGGGCAACGGAAATATTTTTCCAATATTGATTATTGGGCCGGAATTTTTGTCCGTTCATAGATTTCCGAAACAGGAATAACGACATCAACCGATGCCAGGACCAGCTGATCTGTGAGTAATTTATATTCTTCGAGTTCCCAATGGCCTTTTTCGTTGATTCGGCAAACAGCGATCCGTATTATTTCGGTGTCAACAATTACATACTCTTTTAACGCTTGAATGTCGCGGTATAAGCGAAATTTTTCGCCTTGATCGTAACTTCTGGTTGAGGGAGAAAGGATTTCAATAAGGATTGTCGGTTTAACAAATGAATCTTCATCTTCAGGTGAAAGTTGCAGGTCGCCACAGACAACAGATATATCAGGATAGGTATAGAGTGTGTTTTCAGGTATATTAATCCTGAGATCAGGTCCATAGGGCTGGCAAGATTTTCCCTTCAGCCGGAATCCAAGACCGGTGAACAAATTTGAAAAAATGATATTGTGATTGATCCCCGCACCGGACATGGCTAACAAATCTCCGTGACCATGCATCCTGAATATTTCACCTTTGTAGAATTCATGTTTTTCGGTAGAAGTCCTCTCGAACTCCAGGTATTCCTGCACGGTAAAGTTCTTTTTACCGTAAGCAACTATGGGCTCGTGAATTTCCATTATACTAAATTACAAAAATACACCAGGCTTTTATAGACAACTAATGGCTGACACCTGAAGTAAACGATCCGGGTATCCGTGGCAGCCTTACAATTCGTATATTCAAGCCCCCAACGCATTTGCATATGAAAAAATCTTTCGTACTGCTACTGTCTGTAGCTATCGCTATTATTTCGATCGGCCAAAAAACAAAGCAGGATAATAAAATGATGTCCGCGGGCACAAACGAAGATGAGCAACTATTTTCCAAAGTGAAATACAGGTTGATAGGTCCGTTCCGCGGTGGCAGGAGCGCAGCTGTAGCGGGCAGTTACAAAAACAAGAACAATTTTTATTTTGGTGCAACTGGTGGTGGCGTCTGGAAAACCACGGATGGTGGAAGCAATTGGACAAACATTTCTGATAAATATTTCGGAGGATCCATTGGTGCAGTCGCGGTGGCTGCCAGCGATGAGACGATCATTTATGTCGGCGAAGGTGAAAATTCCATGCGCGGAAATGTAAGCGAAGGCCTGGGCGGCATGTGGCGCAGCGATGACGGAGGCAGGTCCTGGAAAAATATCGGGTTAAAAGATGGCCGCCATATCATCCGTATAGTTATCCATCCCAAAAACCCCGATATTGTTTGGGTAGCTGTCATGGGGCATTTGTTTGGTCCTAATGAAGAACGGGGAGTATATAAAACGATCGATGGAGGTAAGACGTGGAAAAGAACATTGTTCATCAACGATCAAACAGGGTGCAGTGATCTCGTGATGGAGCCGGGCAACCCGAATGTTTTTTATGCAGGCACCTGGCGATTGATAAGAACTCCGTACAGCCTGGAAAGCGGGGGCGATGGAAGTGGTTTATGGAAAAGTACCGATGGGGGAGAAAGCTGGATAAATATTTCAGCAAAAAAAGGGTTGCCGAAAGGGACCTGGGGGATCGTGGCCGTTGCAGTAGCGGCTTCCAATACCGATAAGATCTATTCATTGATAGAAAATAAAGATGGAGGTCTTTTTGTAAGTGCTGATGGTGGGGAAACGTGGACATTGGCGACAAGCGATAACAATATCCGCCAGCGGGCATGGTATTATACCAAGGTGTTTGTTGATCCCAGGAACGAAAACCGTGTCTATTGTCCCAATGTAAATTTCATGCGCAGCAATGATGGAGGAAAAACCTTCCAGGCTGTTAGTACTCCCCATGGGGATCATCATGATCTCTGGATTGATCCGGAGGATGCCAACAGGATGATTGTTGCCGATGATGGTGGAGCACAGGTTTCTTTTGATGGAGGTAATAACTGGAGTACATACCTGAACCAGCCAACCGTGCAGGTATATCGTATTAGCACGGATAATGCATTTCCTTACAGGGTACTGGCGCCTCAGCAGGACAATGGCGCCTTTCGTATACGAAGCAGGACCTATGGACAGGCCATCACAGCGGCCGATATGGAAAATGCTGCCGGGAGTGAAAGCGGTTACATCGTTGCCGATCCATTGAACCCGGATATCACTTATGGCGGCAACTATATGGGACTTTTACAAAGGCTGGATCATAAAACTGGCGAAAGCCGGTTGATCAATGTTTGGCCGGTTGACAATATGGGCGCCGGTGCGGACGCGGCCAAATACCGTTTCCAATGGAACTATCCGATTTTTTTCTCACCCAATGATCCAAAGAAGTTATATGCTGCCGGCAATCACCTTTTCGCAACGGAAGATGAAGGAAAGACCTGGCAGGAAATATCTCCCGATCTGACCACGAATGATAAAAAAAGACAGGCATCGAGTGGCGGTCCCATTACGCAGGATAATACAAGCGTTGAATATTACTGCACGATCTTTTATGCCACAGAAAGCTGGGTTGAAAAAGACCTGTTATGGACAGGTAGCGATGACGGCCTGGTATATATAAGCCGGGACGCCGGAAAAAACTGGGAGAACGTAACACCGAAAAACATACCGCAGTGGATGATGTGGAATTGCATCGAAGTTGATCCTTTCAAAAAAGGCGCTGCCTATCTGGTGGGTACGAGATATAAATCTGACGATTTCAAATCCTATATCTACAAGACAGAAGATTATGGCAGGAGCTGGAAGCTGATCGTGAATGGAATCAATCCCATGCATTTTGCGCGATGTCTCAGGGCAGATCGCAAAAAACCGGGACTGCTATATGCCGGTACTGAATATGGAATGTATATTTCTTACGACGATGGTATGAACTGGAAATCCTTCCAGTTGAATCTTCCTGTTGTGCCCGTGGTCGACCTGGCCATTAAAAACAATGATCTTATAGTAGGCACGCAGGGAAGAGGTATTTATATTCTCGACGACCTGACCATAATACAGAACAGAAACGGCGACGTGTCGAAAAAAAGTATGTATGTTTTTGCCGCTAACCCCGCATACAGGATGCCGGGAGCTGGTGGGAGGCGTGGTAATGCAACTCCGCCGCGAAATGCCGGGATGAATCCTCCCAATGGAGTTGTTTTCAACTATTACATGAAGGAAGCAGATGACTCAACCAAACTATCTATTCAAATCATGGATAAGAATAAAAAGTTGATCAAGAATTTTTCTACGTCATCGAAGGAAAACAAGTTAGAGGTTGAAAAAGGAATAAACCAGTTTGAATGGGATATGAATTACCCGGAAGCCGAAAGAATAGAAGGCCTGATCTTGTGGAATGGATTTGTGGCTGGGCCGAAAGCAGCCCCGGGAAATTATTTTGCAAAGTTTAAATCAGGTACAGATTCAGCCGAAGTTCCTTTTACAATCCTGGCCGACCCAAATTATAAAGCATCGCAAGCGGAATACGAAGAGCAGTTCGACCACCTGCTCGCCGTCCGTGATAAATTCTCGGAGATCATGAAGGCAATAAGGAATATCCGCGAATTGCGCCAGCAAATGAATGATCTAAGTGCCAGGGTGGGGAAAGAAATCCCCACAGAGGTCAAACAACAAATGGATACTATTGGCAAACAACTGACGGCGGTAGAGGAAGCATTACACCAGACAAAAGCCAGGAGCGGGCAGGATGTTTTGAACTATCCAATCAGGCTGGATGATAAGCTTTCTGGTGTTTACGATGTAGCGGCAGCCGGGCAATCAGGACTTTCGAAGCAATCGAAGGAAGCCTATGCGGAGCTTGCTTTACAGATCGATGTGCAGTTGAATAAACTGAAACAAATCATGACTGAAGACGTAGCAAAGCTAAACCAGCTGATTCATGAAAAATCATTGCCTGTAATAGGAGTGAAGAAAGAAAAATAGGGATAACTTCACTGAGATACAAAGCCCATTAAATTTTTTTTTCATAGCAGATCGTTTTTGCACAAAAATTGCACAGCCGCTATCTTCAAGCGCACTATTGCAATTTAAAGCCATCATCGCATGAAAGCTATTCTCAAAGCACAGACAGGAATTAATGGGCTCGACGAGATCACGTATGGAGGGTTACCTCGAAACAGGCCTACACTCGTATGCGGCGGCCCGGGTTGCGGCAAGACTTTGCTTGCAATGGAATTTATTGTAAAAGGAGCTGTACTTTTTAACGAGCCGGGTGTTTTTATGTCTTTCGAAGAAAAGGCACAGGAGCTTATCGATAACGTGGCTTCGCTGGGTTTTGATATTGAGAAACTACAGAAAACTAAAAAGCTGAAACTCGACTATGTGCATGTAGACAAGACAGAGATCCAGGAAACCGGTGAATATGACCTGGAAGGTTTGTTCATACGACTGCAGCATTCTATTGATAGTATAGGTGCAAAAAGAATTGTGCTTGATACAATTGAAAATCTTTTCCTGGGTCTCGAGAACCAGGGTATACTTAGAGCTGAACTCCGTCGTCTCTTTCAGTGGCTCAAAGAGAAAAACGTTACTGCGATCATTACAGGTGAAAAAGGAGACACCGGTTTAACCCGTAATGGGCTGGAAGAATATGTTTCAGATTGCGTGATACTACTGGATCACCGGATAATTAATCAGGTCTCGACACGAAGACTGAGAATTGTAAAATACAGGGGCTCTCTCCATGGCACTAACGAATACCCTTTTTTAATTGATGACGAAGGGTTTTCTGTGCTGCCGATTACTTCACTAACGCTTGACAAAAAGGTTTCTTCACAGCGTATTTCAACAGGTATTTCTTCACTCGATGCGATGTTTGAAAACAAAGGTTTTTTCAGAGGCAGTGGTATCCTGATATCCGGCACGGCTGGTACGGGCAAGACGAGCATTGCGGCCTCATTTGCCGCGGCGACCTGCAAACGCAAAGAGCGATGTATGTTTTTTGCTTTCGAAGAGTCACCCCAGCAGATCATCCGAAACATGAAGTCGATCAACCTGGACCTTGAACCGTACGTTAAGAAACGGCTGTTGGAATTTCATGCTTTCCGCCCGGGATTACATGGCCTGGAAATGCACCTGACCAGCATGTATAAGCTTGTAAAGAAGTTTAAACCGACTACCGTTATTCTTGATCCTATTACCAACCTGGTATCGGTGGGAGAGCTTAGCGAAGTAAACTCAATGTTGTTACGATTGATTGATCTTTTACAGGGAGAAGGAATCACCGTGATGATGACCGCCCTGACCAGAAAATCCGAGACATCAACCGACGAAGATATATCGTCGCTAATGGACAGTTGGTTATTGGTGAGGGATATCGAGATGAACGGTGAACGTAACCGTGCACTATACATCATGAAGTCAAGAGGCATGGGCCACTCCAAGGAAGTAAGAGAGTTTGTAATAACCTCGAAAGGCCTGGAGATGGTGGACGTTTACCGTGGCCCGGAAGGAATATTGATAGGTTCGGCAAGAATTGCAAAAGAAAAAGAAGTAAAAGCAAACCCCATGTCAAAGAAACACGGTAGGCCTGCTAAAAAAATAAAAAGAGTCTCAAAATAAATATGGCTGTAGAATCAACATTTTGGGAATTGAGGTTATATGTAGCCGGACAGACACCAAAGTCGGTAACAGCACTCAATAATCTTAAAAAGTACTGCGAAACTCACCTTAGGGGTCAGTATACAATAGAGGTAATTGATTTGCTGGTTCAACCTCAACTTGCCGAAGGTGACCAGATACTGGCCATCCCTACTTTGGTACGAAAAGTGCCTGAACCTATACGTAAAATTATTGGTGATCTTTCCAACGAAGAAAAAGTACTGGTCGGCCTGGATATCCGGCCCCTAAAATGATGGAGATACAGAAAAAGCAGGAAATGCAGACCAGATCGGCGTCGCCCGATATTGCCTGTTATTTCTTTCGCCTTTACGTCACCGGGGCATCCCCTAATTCTTCGAGGGCTATCACCAATTTTAAGGCTTTTTTGGAAAAGCATCTGAAAGATGAGTATGAGCTGGAGATCATTGATGTATACCAACAGCCGCATGTCGCGCAAAGTGTGGATATTATTGCCCTACCGATGCTCATAAGGGAGTTTCCCTTACCGAAAATGAGATTGATAGGAGATATGTCAAACCATGAAAAATTAAATAAAGTCTTAAGCCCGGTTGATTACAAGTCATGAAAACAGTGTCTTACGATACGATCCCAGCTGAACTGGAAGAGCTTCGTTTGAAACTCCAGGAGGCTACCGACACTCTCGAAGCTATCCGCACCGGCCAGGTGGATGCGCTCGTAGTAAAAGATGGCGACGGTCACCAGCTATACACGCTAAAGAGCGCTGATCAGACCTACCGTGTTCTTATTGAAAAAATGAAGGAAGGAGCCGTCACCTTAAACTGCGATGAGATCATTCTTTATAGTAACTCGCAGTTCGCTTCCATGATTGGGCTACCCCTGGCAAATGTCACTGGCCTTCGATTCACTGATTTTATTGCAGAAAAATCCAAAGAAAGTTTTCGGGACCTGATAAAAAAAGGATGGGAATCGGATAGCAAGGGCGAAGTGCTGCTCATCAATAAAAACAATGACGAAATTCCTTTTCTCCTGTCATTTACATCTCTTGAACTCGACGAAGGACAGGCATTGAGTATTATCCTGACCGATCTTAGTCTCCAAAAGGAAAATGAAAAACAGCTACAGCAAAAGAATATTCAGTTAGAGGAAGCCCGGTATGCTCTTACAAAAATAAATGAGCACCTGGAAGAACTGGTAACGGAACGAACACGCGAGCTCTTTCTTAGCCGGGAGCATTTCAGGTTCCTGGCCGATAATATTCCGGTTATTGTATGGACTACCCGGCCAGATGGTACTACCGACTATTTCAATAAACAGTGGTTTGAATATACCGGTCTCAGTTTCGAACAATCAATGAAATCCATGGAAAGTGTTATTCACCCGGATGATTTTAACTCTGCGCTTGCTGCATGGGAAGAAGCCGTTAAACATGAAAAAATATTTGAGCGGGAATACCGGTTAAAAAGAGCTATTGATGGCGCTTACCGCTGGCACCTGGGAAAAGGTCAGGCATTCAGGGATGAAGCCGGACATATCATCGCATGGTTCGGCACTTCCACTGATATCGAAGACCAAAAGAAAGAGATTGAAAGAAAAGATGAGTTCATTAGCGTAGCCAGCCACGAACTAAAAACTCCGCTTACAAGTTTGAAAGGTTACATGCAGTTAATGCAAAGCCAGCCCCAGCTGCCCGATGACACAAAATTGTATATATCCAAGGGAAATATTTCAGTCAATAAACTGCAACACCTTATCAACGACCTGTTGGATGTAAGTAAAATAAAAGCCGGCAAACTGGAATTTGACAAAAACCTGGTCGACCTGGACTCGCTCGTGGAAAACTGCGTCGAAAACAGTAATTATATGTATCCCGGATATCGCTTCACCAAGGAAGGGAAAGGTAGTGTAATGGTCATAGGAAATGCGGAACGGCTGGAGCAGGTGATCATGAATCTTGTCAATAACGCTGTAAAGTATTCGCCCAACAAGCACGCAATAACTGTACAGATCGAAAAGACAAATGATTGCGGAAAAGTATCTGTGATTGACGAAGGAGTGGGAATGTCCGCTGCAGACCAGAAGCGCATATTTGAACGCTTTTACCGGTCGGATCATAACAAGTTTATTGCGTCTGGATTAGGCATGGGACTTTATATTTCTGCCGAGATCGTCAAGGAACATAATGGAACTATGTCAGTAAGAAGCAAATTGAATGATGGTTCTGTGTTCTCTTTCTCACTACCGCTGGCTGAAGTCCCGAAAAAAACTGCAAACTCAACTTCTAAGAGGAAATCGTCAATGGACGGCCAGAAGTAGCCCAATTCAATTAAACAAGAAGGATTCTTTACTGGAGCTGATGTTAGATGCTGGAAGCCGGTGGTTATGTAGGTTGCATCCAGTATCCAGCATCTAGCATCGTGTATTCGTATCGCTGTTCTTTAAGCGGTTTGCCAAAGGCCCCCGAGTCTTTTTCTTCCGTTAGCCTGAATCCATGTCTCGTGTAAAGCGAAGCAGCTGCCGGCAATTCATTTGTTGTCCACAAATAAGAAGATGAATACCTGCATTCCCTAAAAAAATCCATATACAATGACATGAGCTTTTTACCAAGGCCAATATTGCGGTAATCGGGCTCGAGGTAAAAATAACGGAGCTGGGCTGAATTGTTTTCGCGGTGCATTAATAGCAGGAATCCGACTATCGTATTACTGTGTTCGCATATCCAAACCCTGTCCTTTGATGGGTCATAAGATTTATAAAATTCAAAAAGACCCGAAGCAACATAAGCTTCAAAGGAAATCCCATAGCCGTATTCTTCGCTGTATAACTTGCCATGGCGATAAGTAACAAAACCGATATCTCCAGGTTGTAGCACTGTTCTTATCCTGATGTCATCAATGCCTAAATTTTTATCTTCCATCTGATTCAGTTGTTTTAGGTTGAGTCAGCAGGCTGCGTATCTCCGCCATATACCCGGTCATTCTCTCACAATCCCCGGAGGACAGTTTTTCCAGGATCTCCTGTATCTGTTTATCCGATTCCCTGTTAAGAGTTTCAAACTCCTTCCTTCCCGCGGGAGTAAGAGTTAAGTGCACGGCCCGGCCGTCGGCAGTAGAGATTTTTTTTGCTACCAGTTTCTTCCTGACAAGTTGCTGTAGCATGCGGCTCAAATAACCCTTGTCCATTTGCAGGGATGATATGATGTCACTGGCAGTAGTATTTTCATTATGATAAAGTTCATAAAGCACTCTTACTTCCGGTAACGAATACCGGCTATTCAGAATGTGCCTGTCCAGCAAGCCGATGATACTGGTATAAAACCGGTTAAATGCCCTTACCTCGGCAATATGTTTTTGTTGCATACCCAAATAAAAACAAATTAGTTGACTTTATCAACTAATTTTCGAATCGCAGTTAAAACGAAGTGCTGTCTTTAATGATTTATCTTTGCACCGCTACAAGCCGGGCTATCGCTTTCTCGCCTTAGGCGGGAGGGAGGAAAGTCCGGACAGCATAGAGCAATGCACCGGTGAAGAGCCGGGCCCCGCTCCACGGATCGGGGACAGACAGTGCCACAGAAAATAACTGTCCCGCCTACCGGCGGGATGAGGGTGAAAATGTGAGGTAAGAGCTCACGGCTTATAATGGTAACATTATTCGCGGGTAAACCTTGCATGCTGAAATGCCACATATAGTACCGGTAAGAGCTGCTCGCTCGGGTCCCGGGTAACCGGGTGCGGTACGGGGTAGGCAGATTGATCCCAACAGCAATGTTGAGGACAGATAAATGATAGTCTTATTCGCCTTGCTTAGGCTTCGGCGGACGAAACAAAATCCGGCTTACAGGCTTGTAGCTTCTTTTAAAATAAAATGCGATAGAGACAACCTTAACTTTTAAACGCATTTCCGATATATCCTCCAATTTCCATCATCCATGCAATGCCCAGGTGAACCATCAGTCCCCCAAGGATCGAACGCGTATGATATACAACTATCCCCAGGATCATACCGCCGAAATAAGAACTGATGCATTCGCCCAAAGGTTTACCGAAATGAATAGTACAATAGAAACAAGCCATTGGCAGGATTGCATCTTTGCCAGCCCATTTCAGGAATGCGACTATTAAAAATCCTCGGAAGAACAATTCTATTGTAATAAAATCACTTCCATACGATAACTCGAAAAGAAATTTTTGCCACCACGTTAAACGATTGACGACAGACACATCGGTTATCAGTTTCAGCTTTGGGTACATAGCCAGGAAATCCGGCTGTGTTGAAGCAGCAGCAATTAGCGGTACCATGATGAGTAACATCAGGAGGTAAGGACGCCAGTCCATGTTCTTTGTTTTGATCCCATAAAATGGCTGATCGGCATCAAAGATTTTCCAGATAATAAACAGGATGGCTGCAGTAATTACCAGGAGAAACGGCCAGTAGAATACATGGTCCCAGAAATTGGCTGTTGTCCAGACTCCCGAAATATGAAAGCTGGGATTTAAAGCCGCCTTGAAGGAAAAAATAAGCGGGGCGATGAACAACAGGACAATAAAGCCAACCCGGTTAAAATAGTTCCTGCCTGTGATTAAACAGGTGGCCAGGTAAGACAGCCCAAAAGCGGTAGCAAAGATCATGGCCCGGCTTAAAAAACGGCATAGGAAACTCTCAGAAGCGCTGATCTGCCTATCAATACCAAAATGATAATTTGCCCAAATAAGCAGGCCCGTAAGAATAGATATAATGGCTAAAACCCGCTTATCCGTCTCGTAAAACCACCATTTTATGTACCCAATTATCGCTTTCATCCCGTCTTAAAGTAAATATTTTTACTATCCATTAAACTTTCCTGCGGTTTTCGCTTCCAAAATTGCGTTAATATTCCCCATAACCCTAAAAGTATAGCCATGAAGTTAATTTCCATCAGTCGAATAATCTTAGCTGTGTGTTTTGTGCTGGTTGCAGCTTTGTATTCGTGCCAGAAAGAAAACAATTCCAATGCCGATCAGGCGGTAACAGAGGAAGATGCTGCTACCTATTCCGATGAATCTACCCAGGCGGAAGCAAGTTTCGACGATATCGAGGATATCGGTATGCAGGCTGCCCAGGAAGAAGCCGTCACCAGCGCAGGCGGCCGCATATTTCCTTTCCTTCATCTTCGGTTGAGACTGGGACCCTGTGCCGTCATTACTGTATCCCCAAGCGACAGCACTTATCCTAAAACAGTTACCATTGATTTTCCCGGTGATGGTTGCTGGTGTGCAGACGGAAAACATCGTAAAGGAACGATCACGCTTTTTTTCACAGGACCTATCCGTCATTCCGGTTCCGTTGTTACGATCACTTTGACGAACTTCTATCTTAACCGTGCTCACATAGAAGGCACAAAGACGATCAGCAATCTGAGCGAAAACGGTGCCGTCAAATTCACCGTGCAGGTGACAGGCGGCAAGGTTACCTTCCCGAATGGGAGAGGCTACCACTACGAAGGATTGAAATACGTAGCCCAGATCGAAGGCGCAAATACCAATGAAATAGCAGATGATGTGTACAAGATCGAAGGGCGTTCAAAAACACAGTTCAATAACGGTATTACCGTTAACCTGAACACAGAATCTCCATTGATCAAAAAAGTTGCCTGTGACTGGATAAGCGATGGTACACTGAAGATCAAGATCAATAGCAGGGTATTGTTTCTCGACTATGGTGCGCCCAATAATGGCGACTGCGACAACCAGGCCCTGTTGACATGGAATAACGGGAATAATCACCGTTTGATCACCTTACCCTAGACTGTATAGTAATAAACCGTATCCCGGAAGATCATTAGCCTGTTGCCATGCAGCAGGCTTTTTTATATTTGTACATGCGTTGGACGTTAATCATAGTCATCGTTGTATTCTTTATCTCCTGTAAACAGATGACCAGCGACGAAAAGAAACACCATGACCTCCAGGGCAATTGGCTGATCGTGTCGCCCGATCATAAATTAAAAAATGGCCGGCAGGAAATAATTTATAGCAAGATCCAGGATTCGATCATAGGACTGACCAGCCTGAAATTAATCTCGCTTTTAGACAAAGGCGTTTTCCGGCAAATGGATAGCGTGGAAAAAACAGGCAAATGGGGGATGAGCGCCGATGATGTTGTTTTTATTGAGGATGGCGGCCAGGGCTTTGATAATTTCAATGCAAAGTTTACAAGCTATGAAGATGGTCTGTTGGAACTGACCGAATTTGTAGAAGCCGAAGGTGAGAGGATTGAGCTGGTATGGAATCTTAAAAAAATAAGCGGCAAATTCTCATCGAAACTTTTTAACGATGCTGGAAACAGATGGAGAATACACCCGGCCCACCCGGAAACCGAGGCACAAATAAAACAACGTCTATCGGATATGCTCAACTACTATTCCGATTATTATTCGCTGGTGACGAAGGAATCGAGTTTTTTTGTTACTACCCGGGTTTTTCTTCCGTTTAAATTCTACCAGCACGGAATGGGAATAAAACCTTTCGATGAACAAAGTTATTTTGCCCGGTTATTTTTTGATAAAGTTCAGGCTGGGCAGGCCTGGAAATACCTGAAATCGATGATCTCTGCGCTAAGACACGATTTTCCCCGGCGAGATGATTATCTCCAGGAATATGCTGCATTCATGCAAACAATGGCGGATAAGATCAAAGATCTTTGAAGGATTATGGTTGTATATCTTCTCCGAACTGCAGGATATACCCATTGCAATCCTTGATCGCAAACTCTCTCATGCCATATGAAAAATCCTCGATCGGGTATACGATCGTTGCCCTGTCCTTCAGATAACCCCACCATGCGTCCGCGTCGTCCGTGCGCAGGTATAACGAGCCTGTGAACTGTGGGCCACTATAGGTTACGTTCGCATTGGGCTTGCTGAACATGATCTGCACAAAATGTTTTTCGACTACTCCCCATTGTGGGTCTTCCGAATAGTTGGCTTCGTCGAAACCGAGTACGGACACATAATAGTCGATCGTCGCCCTTACGTCGTCGACCCAAAGCATTGGCGTGATTTTTTGTAGCTGCATAGATTCAATGTGCCGGTTGTTCTTTTTGCTGGTCCGCACCGGCAATAGGTAACTAAAATAGTTATTTTCCTTTTGTAAAATTCCTGTTTATCCACGTTACAGCCTTCTTCACATAATATTCGTCATCGGTTTCCAGGTTTTTTACCAGTTTTTTTATTTCGGTGTGATGACTGCCATCGCGGGTATACCACTCTACCATTACCAATGACAATCGCCGTTGCCATGGATTTTTTGACCGGTTGAATTCACCGGCAATAGCGAATATTTCTTTGCTGTGTGTTTTTACAATGCCCCGCAGGAATTGCATCCCCAATCCGTCACATACGGCCCAGTTTTCAACTTCTGTCGAAAATTTTTTGAACAGAGAAAGCAATTTCTGTGGATCACTCTTTCCCGTTTTTTCCATGATCTTGATGGCAATGATCTTCTCTTCCAGGGCACCCGATTCCCAGAGTTCACGGGCCAGGTCAAAGGAACCGGTTTTATATTGCTGCACCAGGAGGTTAAGATCTGGTGTCTTTACACCATATATTTTTTGTCGGCCTGGTACCATTTTTAAAAAGAATTCACTGTTGTTTTTATTGGCCTTCGCGGTCAACACCCGTTGTATTTCTATTAATTGCTGAGACATACCTAATCTAAAATACTGTTTTTGATTCCATATTCTTCACATAGCTTCTTTGCCCGTTGCTTCAGCTTATCCTGGTAAGCATACGGGGCGTAAAAATTATTTCCATATAATTCCTTGTATTTCGGTAAAAGTGCGGCATTGTATCTTTCCACGAATTTATAGTACAAAGTTTTGCTGTCTGCCTTTGCATTTCCAAAAAGTGTCAGACCTCCAATTAAAATATAATCAGCCCTATGGTCGCTGGCTGCCGAGATGATCTTTTCGAGTTCTTCTTCGCTGTCTGAAATAAAGGGCAGGACAGGAATAGCATTTACGCCGACCAGGAAGCCCTGTTGTTTCAATTCACTGACCAGTTCCAGGCGGCGGAGTGGGGGAACAGCCCCGGGTTCAAGCATGCTGGCAATTTTTTCATCCAAGGAGGAGATTGATACCGAAAGAATAAGACCACGGCTTAATTTGTCGCTAAGGTCCGCTGGTAAGATAGCGTTAGTATCGATAGCATGCAACAGCTCAAGGTCCCTTGTTATTAGTGTCCGTTTTGTACTGATAAAAACAGGGAAGCGATATTTCAACAACAATCGCAACATACCTTCAGTGAGCCTGTACTTATCCTCGTGGTTTATATAAGCATCCGTTGCAGACCCTACAGCTACAAAACCGTATTGACCTTTTTTCGCTCTTGATGCCAGCTGTTTTTCCAGGATATCCAATGCATTTATTTTTACAGCAAGGCCATCCTCCATGTTTTCCCCGTACTTACTTCCTCTTATATAGCAATAAATGCAATTGCAACTGCATCCTTCGTAAGGATTGACAGAATAGTCATCGAGAAACCAGCTATCTCTTTTTTTATGTTTATTTAAAATGGATTTGATCTGTTTTTCAACCAACATGCGATAAAGATAAAAAGAACCAGTAACCAAATGGCAATCCCGCCAATAGGCGGGACAAATAAATCCGAAATGAGAAATTTGAAATTCGAAATTGATGTTGGAAGATTCTGATTAAAATAATTTACTTCTGATTTCTTTTCACCCGCGGACGAAGGGGTGCATTTTAGGATTTATATCTTCTCGAATAAACTCCGTCGGGAAAAACTAAAGATGCTAAGTCTACGAGAATTTTAATTTAAAATTTAACGCTTTTAATTTATTTGGTTTTTGGATCTTGTATTTTGGTTCTTCGTTAACGTAGATTTGTTCAAAGTTTAATATGAGGCAAATTATTTTTTTCTTGTGTGTTGCTCTACTGGCCGGATGTTCTTCCTCGCATAAAACAGCCGCCGACACAGGCAAAACTGGTATTAAAGAACTTCGATTCATAGACGAATATATTTACCCTGGAGGGACGGAATTAAAAAACACCGTCATTGGTGGCTTATCAGGTATTGATTATGATGCAAAACGTGGTCTGTACTATTTGATCTCCGACGATCCTTCTTCAAAAGGACCGACCCGGTATTACACAGCCCGGATTTCTATCAGCCGTAAGGGTATCGACTCGGTCGCTTTCATTGATATGACGCCCTTGCTGGATCCAAAGGGGGAGCCATTTACAGATATTACTAAAGACCGCGTTCACTCAGCTGACGTGGAGGCCATGCGTTATGATTTCAGGCGAGACGAGTTGATCTGGAGCAGTGAGGGCCAGCGATACATGCGCGACGGAAAGCAGGAGTTGGAAGATCCGGCCATCGTGATTATGGACAGGAATGGACGTTATAAAGACAGTTTTGCATTGCCCGCCAACATGCATATACAGCCAGTGGAAAAAGGTCCGAGACATAACAGCGTGTTCGAGGGGATTGGCTTGGACGAAAACGCTGATCATGTTTTTGTAAGCGTGGAAGAACCGATCTATGAAGATGGGCCAAGGGCTGGCACTGGTGATTCAACGGCCTGGGTACGTATATTAAAGTTTAACCGGAAGCTTAGGCAATGCGTGGCTCAATACGCTTACCAGGTTGATGCAGTACCTTATCCCGCTAACCCTCCAGGCGCTTTTAAAATAAATGGCGTATCGGATATCTTATATCTGCGTGATGATAAGTTTCTTGTTATCGAAAGAGCCTGGTCTACCGGTAGAGTTCCTTCCGATGTAAGAGTCTATCTTGCAGACGCACGCTATGCCGAAGACATTTCATCAATCAATCTTGATATTACTCCAAGCAAGAAGCCAATGTCCAAAAAATTATTGCTGGACATGAGCAGCCTGGGCCGTTTTATTGATAATATCGAAGGGGTCACATTTGGCCCTCCAACGCCCGATGGTCACGTTACCCTGCTGTTTGTAACAGACGATAATTTTGCAAAGACGCAGAAGACACAGTTTTTGTTGTTTGAGTTAAGATGAGTTCAAACAATTGCAAACCCAACAGCCTATACCTGGCACCTTATAAAATTTATTGCAGCATTTTTCTGTTCTTTGTTTATCTTTCGCTGTTATAAACCCTTGGAATGCGAATCATACCTTTTGTTGTATCCACCGTTATTACAGCGGGTCTTGTATTTGCTTTAAATAAACACTGGGGCATCATTCCCCCGATGGGAAAGTTCTTAAGCCCTCAACATGGTTTTTGGCAAAATGCAGAAGCTTCCGATTATGATTATTCCGCTGATCTTACGTTTCCCGCATTAAAAGGCAAGGCAGAAGTCTACCTGGATGAACGTTTGATACCTCATATTTTTGCGGATAACGATGAGGATCTTTATTTTTTACAGGGATATATCCATGCGAAGTTTCGCTTGTTCCAAATGGACGTACAGACCAAGGCAGCTGAGGGACGGGCTTGTGAAATTGCCGGATCCAAAGCCATGGAATGGGATAGGAGCCAAAGACGACTGGGAATGCGGTTTGCTGCCGAGAATGCCGTGAAAGAGATGGAAAAAGATCCTGTCTCCAAAGCTTTGTACACGGCTTATACCAACGGCGTTAATGCATACATTCACTCATTAAAGGAAAGTGAGCTGCCTTTCGAATATAAATTGCTTGACATTAAACCGGAAGAATGGAGCAACCTGCGCACGGCTTTATTGCTTAAAATGATGGCGAAACAATTAAGCTCAGGCACAGAAAGAGACATTGCTTATACGAACGCGAAGAAGATATTTACTCCTGCTGATTTCAATGCCGCTTATCCCCAGGTCCCGGATTCATTGCTACCGATTGTTCCCAAAGGCACCCTGTTTGATCCAGCGTCTATTGTTCCTGTGAAACCTGCTGACGCCGACTCACTCTATTTTGAAAAGAAGGATTCAATGGCATTGACTGAACCAGACAGGCCGGACAAAAATAATGGAAGCAACAACTGGGTTGTGGCCGGTTCAAAGACACAAAGCGGCTCACCTATCCTTTGTAACGATCCGCACCTGGAATTATCCCTTCCGTCCATATGGTTCGAAATGCAGTTGTCGACACCAACGAGCAGCGCTTACGGTGTCTCATTACCGGGAAGCCCATTTATCATTATTGGTTTCAATGACAACATTGCATGGGGAGTAACCAATGCGCAGCGTGATGTAAAAGATTACTACGAAATAAAATTTAAGAACGATAGCCGGCAGGAGTATTGGTACAAGGGGCAGTGGCAGCGGACAGAAAGGAGGAGGGAAACGATAAAAGTTAAAGATGGAGAAACAGTTTATGATACGATTGCCTACACCGTTTTCGGACCGGTGATGTATGATAAAAGTTTTACCGTACCTGGCAATGATAAAGCATTAGCCGTTCGATGGGTAGCCCATGACCAAAGCAATGAGGGCTTTACATTTTATAAACTAAACCGTGCAAAAAATTATGACGATTACCTGGATGCGATCAAAACGTTTAGTTGTCCAGGACAGAATTTTGTTTTTGCTTCCAAAACGGGCGATATAGCTCTATGGCAACAGGGAAAATTTCCTGCACGGTGGCAGGGACAGGGTCTTTACGTAATGCCGGGAGAAAATGATAACTATAGTTGGCAGGGATTTATCCCGCAGGAACAAAATCCACATGCCAAAAATCCAGAAAGAGGTTTCCTGGAAAGTGCAAACCAACGACCTGTTGATTCAGCTTATCCTTATTTTATACCCGGCACATATATTACACCGAGATCAGTTGCGATCGAACATTTCTTATCGACCATGAGCAATATAACCCCGGCCGATATGATGAAACTGCAGAATAATTATTTCAGTACGCTTGCCGAAGATGCAAGACCCGTGTTGCTCAAATATGTCAATGAAAGCGCATTGAACAGTGATGCTAAAAGATACCTCGATATTGTAAGGAACTGGAACCTGGAAGCAGATCCTGCATCCAAAGGCCAAACGGTCTACCAGTGCTGGTGGGATAGTCTCGAGACTATGATCTGGAGTGATGAACTATCAAAAAGCGATCCTGTATCTCCGTTACCGGAAGAACAAACCACGGTTGAATTACTTTTAAAAGATTCTTCGTCCCTGAAATTTATAGACAATATCAACACTCCAGCTATCGAGACGCTTGGGGAGCTGGTAACTGGCGCGCTGAATAAAGCCTCTGCCGATCTTGTAAAAAAAGAAAAAGAAGGCAGGCTGGAGTGGGCGAAGTTCAAAGAGCCGGCTATCTATCATTTGATAAAAGATCTGCAGCCGCTGGCCAGGAAAGGACTGAATATGGGTGGAAACGGAACTATTATTAATGCCGTAACGAAAAGTCATGGGCCGAGTTGGCGCATGATCGTTCATCTGACCGAAACCACCGAGGCGTACGGTGTATACCCCGCTGGTCAGAATGGTAATCCCGGGAGCCGGTTTTATGATAGTTTTGTCGATACATGGGTTAAAGGGGAGTATTATAAATTATGGATGATGAAATCCGGTGAAGAAGGAGATAAGAGAGTGAAATGGACGATGAAATTTAATAGGGTCGATAGTCAATAGTCTGGAGCCTGCCGGTAGGCGGATCGATAGCCCGGACACCTGACAACCGACACCAGAAAATAACAACTATGAAGTTTTTTGTTGCTATACTATTAACAGCCCTGCTTGCCTTGGCAGGAGGCTTGTGGTTTGGATGGTGGATCATTGCACCAGCTTCATTTTTGGTTGCATTGCTGGTACACCAGCGGGCCGGTAAAGCATTTTTATCCGGGGGAGCCGGCGGTATGTTATTATGGGGTGGCATGGCCTGGTGGATAGATGCCAGTAATGGAAGTCTGTTATCAAAAAAAGTAGCCGAAATATTACCTCTTGGTGGAAGCCCATTTTTTTTAATCCTGGTGACTGCAATCATAGCCGGCCTGGTCGCTGGCTTTGCCGCTCTTAGCGGAAGCTATCTTAGGAGCATCCGATAAGGGTTTCTTTTGCTTTTCCGTAACAAATACGGGACTATTTTCGTCGAACATTCTGCATTATGACCCGACCACTACTCTGCCTTTTATTTATCCTGTCGAGCTACATTTCTTTCGCCGGTAAAATTTCCGGAAGAGTCACCGATGAGAAAGGCACGCCACTTCCGTACGCTTCGATCAGCATCAAAGGAACCAGCAGGGGAACTAATGCGAATGGTTCAGGGTATTATTCCATTACAGTAAGTCCAGGGCAGTATACGCTGATATGCCAGTATGTAGGATATAAAAAAGAAGAAAAGACGATCGCCGTCGAGAGTGATGAACAGGTGTTGAACTTTACCCTTACCATCCAGCAATTAACCCTGAGCGAAGTCATTGTAAAAAAAGGGGAGGACCCTGCCTACGAGATCATCCGGCAGGCGATTAAGAAACGTTCTTATTACAACAACCAGGTAGATTCGTTTTCCGTGAATGTCTACATCAAGGGACTCGTAAGGTCACGAAATATCCCCGACAGGATCTTTGGAAAAAAAGTAGACCGGGATGACGATGATGGTCTTGATTCCGCCGGTCGCGGTATCCTGTTTCTTTCAGAGTCTCTGACAAAAGTTTCATTCAAAAAACCCGATAAAATAAAATACGAGGTGATCTCATCCCGGGTAAGCGGCAGCAATGCCGGTATCGGGCTAAGCTTTCCCTTCTTTATCAATTTCTACCAGAACAATGTTTCTGTGTTTGACAATAATCTCAATCCTCGCGGGTTTATTTCTCCCATTGCCGACGGAGCGCTGAACTACTATAAGTATCACTACGAGGGAAGTTTCATGGAAGACAATAAAATGGTGAATACGATAAGGGTAACTCCGCGAAGGAAGAATGAACCATTATTTAGTGGCACTATACAGATCACCGAAGACGACTGGCGCATCTATAGCCTGGACATGACCACAACAACAGATTATTCTCTGGAATTGATCGATACCCTTCATATTAGCCAGATCCATTCTTCCATAGCTCCGGATATCTGGAAAACCAAGAGCCAGGTTGTAGCTATATCGGGAGGTTTTTTGGGCTTCCAGTTCACAGGCAATTTTATAAATGTGTATTCCGACTATGACCTGGAACCAGGTTTTGCCAAAAAACATTTTGACCGCGTGATCATGAAATATGACACGGCTTTCAATAAAAAGGACACGAGTTACTGGAACAGGGTGCGGCCGGTCGCCCTCGAACAGGATGAAAGAAGGGATTATGTTTTTAAAGACAGTCTCGCCAGGGTCCATCGTGATTCACTTTATACAAAACGTAGCATAGACTCACTTCGAAAGCATCAGAAGCCAATGTCTGTTAAAGATATTTTCTGGTCAGGAGCCCGGCATAATTTCTATGGTAGTAAAATGACCGTTGGCTATAATCTCAAGCCACTACTGCCATCGCTACAATATAATACGGTCGAAGGGCTGGTACCGGTTGTAGACCAGTCTTTCAGTTTTAACCGGTTCAGTGGGAAGAGAATCAGGAACCTCTACAATCTTCACTTGAATAGCCGCTACGGCATCAGCAACAGGCATTTTAATACATACGGAGTATTGACGATCACAAGACCGAAGCGAGATTTCAATATTACCCGCACTTCATTGAAGTTGTCGGGCGGAAGACGCGTTTCCCAATTCAATCCGGAGGATCCTATCACGCCCCGCGCTAACTCTTTTTATACCCTGCTGGCCAAAAGGAATTACATGAAAGTGTATGAAAACTGGTTTGGTGGAATTGAATATAACAGGCGGTTTGAAAACGGGTTCAGGGTAAATCTTCATGCTGTCTATGAAGACCGTCTGCCACTTGAGAACACTACCGATTTTTCTATCTTAAAACGCAATCGCATTTTTTTACCCAATCATCCATATGAGCTTGCCGAGATTCCATTTGTTCGTCACCAGGCGGTGGTGGCTGGAGTAACGGTAACCTGGCAGCCGGGACAACATTATATCGAATTTCCCTGGGGCAAGGTAGCAGTCGGCTCGAATGCTCCTACATTCCAACTCGAGTATAACAAAGGCATCTATTCTATTCTTGGCAGCGATGTAGACTTCGATAAATGGAAGCTGTCCATGTTTGATAATATGAACTTTAAGATAGCCGGCGAATTCAAATACAGGATAAGCGTTGGCGGGTTCTTAAATAGCAAACGGGTTGAAATACCCGATCTGCAGCATTTTAACGGCAGCCAGATCATTAGTAATACGAGATACCTTAATAGTTTCCAACTGGCTCCCTATTATCTTTACAGCAACTCCGAGCAATTGTATGGTCTGCTGC
>Ga0066652_100000156_pt1 | contig 38389 bp, 32 predicted proteins | sample GraSoiAngelo_101_FD_71413 | JGI IMG/M metagenome (GOLD analysis project Ga0066652, IMG submission 71413) | Grasslands soil microbial communities from the Angelo Coastal Reserve, California, USA - 14_0903_02_30cm | ecosystem: Environmental > Terrestrial > Soil > Grasslands | place: USA... | reverse complement strand
GAATCGAGAGCGATAATTCTTTCAGATTGGCCGATGGGTGCAACGAAGTTTCCACTTAACGATGGCATGTCAGGTTGGTTTTGAGGTGGTAAATAATTTGGGAAGATTTCGCAGGGTGAAAGGATGAATGAGCTTTCATGAGCTGAAATAAGCCGCACCTCTTCAAACTACCTCCACGTTAATATATGGTGATTTATCGGCCCGTTTGCCTGCATTGTATCTGATACCCCTTTTTAGGGGAGATGCTTTCACCACTTCATGTGACTGCAAACACTGCTTACCGACAATAGCTTTGCCAATGAGTATCTGTAAACATATGAATAAATTTTAAAGAAATGGAAACTTTAACTCTGACCAGGAATAATGGTGGGTCACTTCCCATGCCGATGGTTAATAAAACACTTTGCATCGATATAGATTCAATTGTCCGTATAGAAGCCAGCAGCAATTACAGCAAAATTTATTGTAAAGGACAAGCCCTGCCAATAGTTGTAGCCAAAGTGCTACGCTGGTTTGAAGAAAGGTTGCCGCAACATTCGTTTGCCAGGGTTCATCGCACTCACCTGGTCAACAAAAAATATATGGTAGGTATCCGGAACGACAAGGTGATCCTGGAAACGGGAACACAGATAGGTATCAGCCGGAGGAAGAGGAAGACATGTTTGGATAAGCTTTCCTGAAAGGCTGCTTCCTGCCATAGGTCAGGCATCGCCACAGCCATTCTGCCGGCCCGTAATAAAAATATTTCAGCCATAGGTAACTGACGAAAACCTGGAAGACCCAAAGAACGGCTACAACATAATATAGTTCGTATCGCTGAAGTTTTCCAAACATTCCCAGTCCTGCCCCGTAGAAGAACAGTCCACATAATAATGATTGGCCAAGATAATTCGTGAAAGCCATCTGGCCGACTGGCCGGGTAATCTCAAATATCCGTTTGAGCCAGCCTGATTTATATATCAACATGATTAAACCAAAAATGCCTATTGATCGAACGAAGCGCTGCAATTCATAAAATTCAAACCTTTTATGAATCGCAATCTCAAAATAATTGTGTTGGTAGTAAAGTTGCGGCTGCAAATAAAAATAAGATAGCGGTAATCCTATGCATAATCCACAAATCGCCATCCATGCATATGTTTTTACCGAAGTTTCTCCCTGTAAAACGCCTGTCTTAAAAAAAGCCATACCCAGGAACATGAAAAGCAGGATATCCCAGATAGCATAATAATATAGTCCTTCTCTTTGTCCTGATAACGTTCTTCGCGAATGAAACATTTGCCGGTAGCTGCCGAGGACTTCAGTTTCCTGCTCCTGGATAATCCGCAACTTTTCTTCGTGCGTATATCCTGTTCGGTAATTGTTAAAATCAGCAAGCGCCCGGACCTGCCCAGCCGATAGTTTTGATTTTGCTGTATCGATAGACGCAAGCTGTTGCCCTTTCTTTATAGCGGCTTTTTCTTTATATAACTCCAGGTTCTCCCGAGCTGTTGTCAGGAGAAGACAGATAGCTGTTATTGCAAACAGATATTTTGCCGGTAGCTTCCTGAAAGGAAAAAGAAACAACCCGCAAATAGCATACATAAAAAGTACATCTCCATACCAAAGGAGGATGTATGCATCAAACAAACCAAACAGTAACAACCAAAATTGCCGGCGGAAAAAGAACGCGACGGGTATGAGACCTTTCTTTTTTTCCTCAAGCCGGCTGATAAAAAGTATCACTCCCGCACCAAATAACATAGAAAAGATTGCACGCATGGTGCCTTCGAGGACACCAGTTCCAAATACATACCAGGTAAAAAAATTCAGCCCCGATTCCTGCTTTACAGAAACATCGAATACCTGTAATTCGGGTAAACCAAAAAACTGGATATTCACCAGCAGTATACCCAATAAAGCGATCCCGCGAAGCGAATCAAGAATAGCAATTCGCTCCGCCGGACTTGCGGCATAGGCGATATTTTTTTGCTGAACGTTAAAAGAAGGTATCATGATTTAGCAGCAACCCTAAGGAAAACAGACATCAGTAGGACAGCAATTTCTGAACGGCTTCATCCAATCTCGCCCTGGCCAGGAAATTATTCTCCAATTCGATACTAAAAGGAACCGGAGTATCCAGACTGGCGCAACGCATCACCGGTGCATCAAGCAGGCTAAAACAGTTTTCAGCGATCCAGGCTGCGATCTCCCCACCAATGCCTCCGGTCAATGTATCTTCATGAAGCAATAATACTCTTCCTGTTCTTTGCACGGACTCACGGATAGCCATGAAATCGAGCGGCAATAAGGTCCTCAGGTCAAGTATATCAATAGAAATTTCAGGATGTTCAGCCGCATAGTCTTCAGCCCAGTGAACACCGCTGCCATAAGAGATGATAGCTATTTCATCACCCTCACGCACGTGTCGCGCTTTTCCGATTTCAATTTCATAATATTCTTCGGGCACGGGCCCGCTGACCGACCGATATAGTGCCTTATGCTCAAAATACATAACGGGATTGGGGTCATTGATCGCAGCGATCAGTAATCCCTTTGCATCAGCGGGGCTAGCGGGATACACAACTTTCAAACCGGGCGTATGAACAAACCAGGCCTCATTGCTTTGTGAATGAAAAGGCCCGGCGCCTACTCCACCGCCGGTCGGCATGCGGATCACTACATCTGCATTTTGTCCCCAGCGATAATGGATCTTCGCGAGGTTGTTGATGATCTGGTTAAATCCCACCGTCACAAAATCCGCGAACTGCATTTCCATGACGCTTTTAAATCCTTCAAGACTTAGACCCAGCGCAGCTCCTACAATAGCACTCTCGCATAATGGTGTATTTCTTACCCTGGCTTTCCCAAACTCTTCCAGGAATCCTTCGGTTATTTTAAAAGCTCCTCCGTATTCAGCTATGTCCTGTCCCATCAGGATAAGGTTAGAATGATGCTGCATTGATTGATGCAGGCCTTGTTTGATAGCATCGATGAGACGGAGGTTGGGATGCTGGATGCTGGATGCCTTCATATCGACGAGTGGAGCACTCGCTCCCGCTCTGTTTCCCCGCTCTCCGAAGGTGCTGGATGCTGATGGTTTTGCATAGGTATCTTCCAATTCGGTTTCAGTATCGGCAACAACGGCGCTGGTGCTAAAGCCGGCTTCCAGTTCTCTTTCTATTTTTTCTTTAAATTCATTTTTTATATTTTCAATATCATCCGTTTTTAGTACGCCTGATGTCAGCAGGTATTGTTCATAGTTTCTTACGGGGTCCTTCATCTCCCATAATTCGAACAATTTTTTAGGTACATATTTAGTGCCGCTGGCTTCTTCGTGACCACGCATGCGAAAGGTGATACATTCGATGAGATAAGGCTTTTGGTAACGCACACAATAATCTCTTACGCCTTTTATCGTTTCATATACCGACAAAATATTGTTACCGTCTATCTGCACGCCATCCATTCCATATCCTTTGGCCTTATCAACCAGGCTGATGCAGCGATATTGTTCTTCTGTGGGCGTACTAAGGCCATACCCGTTATTTTCTATAATGAAGATCACCGGCAGGTCCCAGACTGCGGCCACATTCAGAGCCTCGTGAAAATCACCTTCGCTCGTTCCGCCTTCCCCGGTTAAAGCAAGTGCCGCTTTGTCTTCCTGGCGGAGCTTATAGGCCAGGCCCACCCCATCAGCAATGGCAAGTTGCGGTCCCAGGTGAGATATCATTCCGCAGATATGATGCTGGCGGCTGCCAAAATGAAAACTTCTTTCCCTGCCTTTGCTATATCCTTGTTGTGAGCCCTGCCACTGCATAAACAACTTGCTCAATGGCATTTCACGGGTGGTGAATACACCAAGGTTGCGATGCAAGGGCATGATCCATTCGTCCCTGTGCATAGCAAGTGTGGCGCCTACAGCGATCGCTTCCTGCCCAATACCACTGAACCATTTGGATATTTTTCCCTGGCGCAACAATACCAGCATTTTTTCTTCGATCATGCGTGGCCAGAGAAGTTTGTGATAAAAACGTATAAGCTCGTCGTTGGATAACTGTTTCCTGTCAAATTGCATGGTGCAATTTCCGTATTCGGAAGCACATCACAAAAGGATGCTGGGAAGATAATGCCACGGGCACACGGGTTAATCAATATCGCTCTTCGCCCTGTTTCTCCGCTTGTCTTCACGATTCATTCTGCTGTCTCCGTTCTTCCTTTGAGAGTAAAGAGATAACAAGGGTCAGGCAAAGGCTGAATAGTAACCCGTGCCAGAAACTATCGATCTTAAATCCCTTGACCCAATCACTCGCCACCAATACTGTGACTGTGTTAATGATGAACAGGAATAATCCCAGCGTAAGTATTGTCAGCGGAAGCGTAAGAATGATAAGCAGCGGCTTAAGGGACACATTGAGCAGGCCCAACACGATAGCAAACCATATTGCCGTTTCATAACTATCTACGTTGACACCAGGAAGTATTTGTGCCAGGATAAACGCGACAGCCGCGGTAACAAGTAAGCGGAGAATTAATTTCATTAAACTGACAGGAAAACGGCCGAATCATTAAGAAAATTAGCACGGTCAACTGTTAATTCAAAGATAAACTAATCGCCCCGGTCTCAAAAGGCATATGCAAATCATTAACTTTTAGCATCCATTTACTAAAACTACGGTTATGAAAATTTTGGCTGCCTCAGCTGCAGTGGTCATTTTCAGTATCACTGCCTTCACTCCTCCTACATTTATAAAGCAGACCCCAAAAAGTCCAACATTCGGGCAACAAAAGATACAGGTGGCGATCCTGCTCGATGTAAGCAATAGCATGGATGGACTTATTGAGCAGGCGAAGGCCCAATTATGGAATATGGTAATAGTAATGGGCAAAACAAAATGTGAAACCGGCAATCCCAAAATTGAGATCGCGTTGTATGAATATGGAAGATCCGATAATAGCGAACAGGCTGGTTTTGTGAAACAGATCAGCGGCTTCAGCACCGATCTCGACCAGCTTTCGCTGGAGCTCTTTAAGCTTACCACCAATGGCGGCGAAGAATATTGCGGCCAGGTGATCTATACTTCCCTGGATCAGTTACAATGGGATCCTTCCCCTTTAAGTTACAAAACCATTTTTATTGCAGGCAATGAAGATTTCCTGCAAGGAAATTTATCCTACACTAAAGCCTGTGACGAGGCCAGGAAAAAAGGCGTCATTGTCAATACGATCTATTGCGGCGACAGGCTGATGGGAATACAGGAACACTGGAACCTTTTGGACGAGTGCGGCAATGGCAGCTTTACCAACATTAAACAGGATGCGAAGATCGAAGATCCACCAACACCTTATGACAGTACATTAATCACGCTGAACTACAGGTTGAACAGCACTTATCTTTATTATGGTGAAAGGGGTACTCTGCATTACGACAATCTGCAAGCTGCTGATAACTTCAATGCGGAACTCGGAAATACGGCAAGGCTGATGCGTGTCCAGGCCAAGAGCACAACCAATGGTTATGTAAATTATGGCTGGGATCTTGTGGACGCCAACCGCGCCGACAGCAGTTTTATTTACAAACTGGACTTAAAAACCTTACCAGATTCTTTAAAAAATAAAAGCCGAGAAGAAATACGTGAAGCAATTAATAAAAAGACAAAGGAGCGGCAAGCCATTCAAACGGAGATCCAGCGGGTAAGTGAGCATCGAAACAAATACCTGTTGGCGGAAAGAACAAAAGGAACCGCTATCAACAATACCCCTACTCTTGAATCAGAAGTGGAAAAAATAATCAGGGCGCAGGTAACGCGATTTAAGATGCGGATCGATTAACCCTGAAGGTCAAACGACCACCAGCTCATAAAACTCTTCCGGCTTCAAATACTTTTGAGCAAGACCCTGCAGCTCTTCTGCAGAAATTGTTTTGATAGTATTGATAGAATTGTAAAAATAATTTTCGTCAAGCCCATTGAGGATAATATTTTTCCATCTTGCTATGATCTGGAAAGGGCCATCGAGATCACCTAAAATACTTCCTATCATAAAATTCCGGACCAGTAACAGCTCTTCTTCATCCACCGGTTCTTCCCTGAGTGTTTTCATTTCTTTATAGATCTCGGTGATAGCCGCTTCGCAAACATCCTTTCCCGCTTCCGTACTGATCATCCAGGCCGATTCATGAATATGATTTTGCAGAAAGCTGTGTATCCCATAAGTGTATCCTTTGTCTTCCCGGATATTACTCATCAGTCTGGATCCGAAAAATCCGCCGAACAGGCTATTCAACACCTGTATTTTCAAAAAATCGGGGTGATGCCGATTGGGAAAAGGGCGAGCGATCCGAATTGAACCCTGCACTCCATCCTTATCGTTTGTAACACGGAACTTTTTTTCTTCAGAAGATTTCAATGCAATCGGGCCAGCTTGAATATTACTGTTTCCAAGGTCACCAAAGTATTCATTCAGCAGTGGTTCAAGATTCACCGGGAGGCGGCCAGCGACAAATATCATGAACTTTCCCTGCTGGTAATATTTATTATAAAAATCAAGAAGCTGCTGCCTGTTGAGTTTGTCAAAATCCTCATCCCTGGTATATTTTCCATAGGGGTGATGCTCGCCGTACAAATAAGAATCGATCAGCCGGCCGGCTATAAAATCACTTTTCTTCAAATTAACCTTTAACCTCTGCTTCATGTTCTGCTGGTAAATAGCAAGCTCCTGCTCGGGCATGATGGAATCAGTCAAAAGTTCCCTCACTACAGGAAGCAATTCAGCAATATGCTTATTCAGGCAGTGAAGGGATACAGTGGCTGTTTCGTTGTAGCAGGCCCTGTTCAGGTACGAACCATAATATTCAAAATGTTCATTGACCTGGAAGGCAGATTTTTTGGTAGTTCCGTTCTTCAATAGGAAATTGGCGGAAGCAGCTACCAGGTTTTGATCTTCAAACCAGTTGCCTGCATAAAATACCCATTCAAGTGACAAAACCTCTTCAGCGCCCGCATCAATGGTATAAACGTCTACCCCGTTTTTCAGCGTAAATTTCTTATACGATTTTAGCTGAAGCTTGAAATTGACTGCATCCACTATCTCAGGTGCAACAGTTCTGTCTATCGTCTTTAATGTATCTATCATAATTAATTTCCTGAATAATAATAAAGCGTATTGCTGTTCTCTTTCCTAAATATATTGCGGCTTTCCTGCAGGATATCTTCCGTGGTCACTGAACCATATTTATCCAGCTCAAAGTTCATCCAGGAAGCATCTCCCAGCCATTCGTAATATGCAAGGCTATTGGCCCTGTTCATCACGCTCATATCTTCAAACGCGATCATGCTTTCTGTCTTATTCTTTACCTTCTGCAATTCCGCTTCATCCACGAGTTCATTTTTTATTTTATCCAACTCGGTCTCAATGGCTTTTTCTGCATCTTCCATTTTAATCCCTTTCACAAGCTTGCCTTCAATGCAAAGCAGACCGGCATCAGCCGTTCCGAAATGATAACACTCTATATTGCTGAACAACTGCTTTTCTTTTACCAGTGATTGATAAAGGCGTGAAGAGCCGCCACCGCTGAGAATATCAGCCAGAAGGTCTGTGATATAATATTTCCGGTCTAGCCGTGGATAGATATGCCAGGTCTTGTAAAGTGCATCGAGAGGTACATTTGCTTTTACTTCAAGCTTGCGTTCCTCTTTTTGCTCGGGTTCCTGCGGCACATTGCGCTTATATTTTTCTCCGGAGGGAATATCGCCAAACCATTTTTCCGCCAGCGCTTTTACTTTTTCTGTAGTAACATTTCCAGCAACTACCATGATCGCATTTACAGGCCGATAATATTTGAAGAAGAATTCTTTTACATCTTCCAGCTTTGCATTTTCTATGTGAGAAAGTTCCTTGCCGATGGTCATCCATCGATAGGGATGCTTTTTATAAGCCAGGTCTCTCATTTTATGCCAGACATCTCCATAAGGCTTGGCGATATAATGTTCCTTGAACTCTTCTACAACAACTTTGCGTTGTACTTCAAGGCTTTTTTCACTGAATGAAAGTGAAAGCATGCGGTCGCTTTCCAGCCAGAATGCGGTCTCCAGGTTTTCAGCCGGTAATTGAATATAATAATTGGTAAGATCGTCGGTAGTATAAGCATTGTTTTCTCCCCCTGCCATCTGCAGCGGTTCATCATAATTTGAAATGTTGACTGATCCGCCGAACATCAGGTGCTCAAAAAGATGGGCAAAGCCTGTTTTGTCGGGGTTCTCATCCCTTGAACCGACATCATACATAATATTCATGACAGCCATCGGGGTGGAAGTATCCTGGTGCACAATTACCCGCAACCCATTAGCAAGTGTAAACTTCTCAAAATTGATCATATGCTATTAACATTCACTGTAAGATAAAGGTTGTAAAAGTATTGCAAAACGGCCATCCCGCCATAGATTCAGCTTTGGACAACCTGTTTTAACGTAAGAAATTGAATCTTTAAGGCGTAGCGCTTTAAAACTGTTTCTTCCCGTTTTTAAAGAATGCTTTTTACCCTGAAATCAAACTGCAGCAGCTCCTTATCCCGCCGGATGATAATGCGGATCTTTTCACTGGCAGACTGTAACGCTATCTTATACTGGTTAAGATTTTGGGAAAAATTATTGTTGATTGCCACCACGATATCTCCTTCCTTTAGCCCAACCTGTTCTGCAGGTGAACCCTTGGCAACATCCCCGACCTCGATCTGCCCGTTTAAATAGTACAGTTCAATCCCGGAATACGAATAATCGAAAGGATCCCGATAATGCGAGTTGGGCATTAGGTAGATATCCCTTTTCTCATAATTAATGATGGTATTGAAACGGCGCAGAATGTCATTTCCTATCAATCCCCCGAGGTAAGGATAAGACGTCACGTTGTATACATCGTCGAAAACATAAGTAGGCACATTTCGGAAACGATAGGGCCCGAGTTTTAGTTCTTTTACCACAGTAAGATGCATGTCGATCTTTCCTCCCACTCCTTCTCCTTCTTTTGCCCATAATTTTCTTTTCTTATTCAGTATGGTGCTATCCTCCGTAAAATCTTTCGACAACATCAGGCATACGCCGGCTCCAATATCATGTAAAAACCGGGCGCTGATCGTTGCACCATCTCTCACCCTGGCAAATTCAACGGGTAGCGTACTCAGGATAGGTTTTAATAGGTAACCGCCTCTCGGGTAACGAAGTGTTCCGCGACTCCAGAAATCCAGTTTCAGGCTATCATAATCTATCTTGACAATATAGCGGCTGAGTACGGAGTAGCCGATGATTCCGTCGATTTGTTCGCCATAGACCGTTGTCAATATCGAATAATCATTCACATGAAAATCCAGGCTATCGATGGTGAGCCCGGGGAAGTGAAGTTTTTGACGGTATAAAAACCCTACTTTCTTGATACCAGCTATTCCACGGATAGTTTTATCGGTGGGCTGGGGAGTTAATTTGAGAAAGGCCACAGTAGAAGAATCCAGGGAAATGCCGCTGCTGCCGCTATCCAGGATAAAATTTAGTGTGTCAGGAAAATTATTTAGTGTAGCCCGAAGAATAATAACTCCCCCGGTAAGCTGCGTAAAAGGTATGCGCGTTAAAAATTTGGCCGGGGGTTCAATGAATTCTTCTTGGGCATGCAGTGGTTGCTGCACCAGGAAAAGCCAAATCAGGCAGGACCCAATGGTCAGTTTTTTTATACAACTCATTTTTTGGTAGCAGCAGTTAGCTTTTGGTTAGACAGCCAGTGTATTCAAAAAGATGCAATTCCGTTTTTGATTACACATATTTAATTAAATGTACTCTATTAGCTGTTTTTATCAAAACTATTCCCCACTGAAGGTGATCTTTCGTGTCGACTGGACAATGCCGCATCATTTTTAGTACTGTTGACGATTACAGCGTATTTTTGCAGTCCGGACATATGGAATTAAAAGAACTTTACGACAAAGCCGCCGATTTTGGTTTTCTTTCCGTGGAAGAGGGGGTATTTCTCTATCATCACGCTCCCCTGGCTGACCTGATGTTTATAGCTGATGAATTGCGAAAGACACAAGTTCCACATGGCAAAGTTACCTGGCAAATAGACCGCAATGTCAATACCACCAATGTATGTATCGCCAATTGCAAGTTTTGCAATTTCTATCGTATTCCAGGACACGCGGATGCCTATATCACCGATATGGCGACCTACCGCAAGAAAATCGACGAAACGCTGAGATGGGGAGGAGACCAACTATTATTACAGGGGGGTCATCATCCTGATCTCGGGTTGAAATTTTATGTTGATACATTCCGCCAGATAAAACAGGAATTCCCCACTATAAAACTTCATGCACTGGGTCCTCCTGAAGTAGCCCATATTACAAAGCTGGAAGGATCTACTCACCGGGAAGTATTAACGGCATTAAAAGAAGCGGGGCTTGATTCATTACCCGGCGCCGGAGCTGAAATATTGATCGACCGCGTGAGACGCCTGATCAGTAAAGGCAAATGTGGTGCACAGGAATGGCTCGATATCATGCATCAGGCGCATAAACTGAATATAACGACGTCCGCTACCATGATGTTTGGTCATGTCGAAACGATCGAAGAACGTTTTGAACACCTGGTGAAGATCAGGACCGTGCAGGATCGTAAGCCTGAAAATGCCAAAGGATTCCTTGCATTTATTCCCTGGACCTTCCAGGATGTGGACACATTACTCGCCAGGATCAGGGGCGTTCACAACCTGACGACACCCGAAGAATATATCCGCATGATCGCATTAAGCAGGATCATGCTGCCGAACATCAAGAACATACAGGCCAGTTGGCTGACTGTAGGCAAACAAACCGCGCAACTATGCCTGAATGCAGGCGCCAATGATTTTGGTTCCATCATGCTTGAAGAGAATGTGGTCAGTGCAGCAGGCGCTCCTCATCGTTTTACCTATAAGACCATCCAGGATGCTATCCGCGAAGCGGGATTTGAGCCGCAATTGAGGAACCAGCAATATGAATGGCGTGAGATCCCGGAAACGATCGAAGAACAGGTGATCAATTATTAGTCTTCCATTTATAATTAACTATCGGCTATGAGACTTCCTCCAATACTTTTGTTGGTGACCTTATGCTTTTATTCCTGTAAATCCAACCGTGTTGACTCACTGCGGGATGTGTTAACCGCCATTTCCCCGGCTGAACAGGAAACGACCATTGACCCTTCCACTGAAAATATAGTCGAAGGTAAAAAGGGAACCAGGGTTTTTATCCCCGCTAATGCATTTCAATTTAAAGACGGATCCCGGCCGTCGGCAAAAATTGAAGTCCGATTAAAAGAGTTCTATTCGGTTTCTGAGTTTATGAGCAACAACCTGTCAACACTCTCGGATAGTTTTCTATTGGAGACGGGAGGAATGCTGTTTATTTCTGCAACATCGGATGGGAAAGAATTGGAAATAGACAAACAAAAATCCTGCGTGATTGCTTTTCCAGGTAAAAAGTCCGGGAAGGAAATGAATATTTTTTATGGAGATACCGCCGGCGGTAAGAATATAAACTGGCAACCAGGTCCCTGGCAGCGGGAAGGCGGATTTGATGACCTGTTAATGGATAGCAGCCTGTATGATCGTGAGATAACTATCTGTGGATATACGTCAGATATCAATGGTCAGTCCGTCCAGTGGGGTATTAATCATCCAGACAGTAGTGCATTTGAATATATTCGGAAGAATTTTAAACCCTCCGATACAGCATTGGCAAATTATTTATGTCGAAGCGGGAAGCACGCCGACATGTATATCGATGTTGATAAAAACGGTAAAATAATCAATATAGATTTTAATTCGATCGATCCTGGCCATGATCCAACACCTCAGCCTTTACGCAAAGCCATCACCGATTTTCTCAAAACATTGCCTCTGCTCAAACCGACAAAGGACAGGCGCCAAGGCGACTATTTGTGGCTTGACCTGTGTTGCCATTCCAATTTTAACCGTGAGAAATATAATGAACGATTTGAGAACAAGTATTCACAATACCGAGATAAGGCAATAGAAAAAATCGACCCATCGGACTTAAACTATTATGTTCTTTCAACCTCCCGCCTTGGATGGATCAATTGTGATCATTTTTTGGATGATAGCACCGAAAAGACCGATTTCATTGTTAAACTGCCTGAAATAAAAGAAGCGCAGGTCATGATCGTATTTGAAAACATCAGGAGCATCATGCAGGGAAAGCTGGTGAATGGCGAGTTTAGATTTCCGAATGTACCTGTTTCCTCAAAAGTAACGGTGATCGGGATTTCGTACCGTGATGGGAAACCGTTGTTGAGTAAAATGGCCGCTAGTATAAACAAACAGGCTTTTAGATTATCGGAATTCCGGGAGTTTTCGCTGGAAGAGCTGGAGCAGGAGCTTAATAATTGAGCGATACTCTGTTTAATTTAAAGCAATAAGCTGTTAACGGACTATTGATGGCTATCGGTGAGAATGGCTGATGTTAAAACAGATCTGCATGAGGTTTTAATCACACTCTCCACAGTATTTTCTCATCAATCCTGTTGTTTTTCTATTGGTTTCGAAATCCTTGCGAATGATATTTGTAACCGGGTGTATATATCTGGTTCGATATTTTGAGTTATCCGTATCGGTGAGAACCGAGTTGAATAATTGCCAATCGACCGGTCGCTTTGCTTCGTCGCTGCACTTCTTGCAATGACGACAAAGATGATCGCCTATTGTTTGTTCTCAGGTGATAGGCGATGGTGGTGGTGGAGGGGGAGGGCAGCAGCCGGGGAGGGCCCAGAGGGCGCAAACTATATGCACTGAGGTTTTTTTAATTTCGAAGCAACCCTGATTGAAACAATCATGATGCACGATTGTACAATAGACCGCACTGTTTCTATAATCATTTCTGCCTACAGCGGATTACTCCAAAAATTAATACGTTTTCTTCGTGTTAATTCCACCAATGGTTACAAAAGAATTGAAGCTTTTTACTAACTTCATCCCTCACCAAAGAAAAGGAGGTATTCATGCAATCTACAGATTATTCATGGAAACCTTCGGTCGGTATCGCCTGACCGGGTTGCTCCATTCAAATATCTGAGACACTTAAAGTGTTAAAGGCCATTCGCAATAGCGAATGGCTTTTTCATTTCGATTGGCTGCTTGTGAAGTTGGTAACGAACCGGGCTTCTATATCTCATTTCTTAGGCACATCTTCATCGACCTGCAATTTTCTTAAGTCTTTTAATTTGCTCGTCTGTCACCTTTACTAAGCCCAAAGTCTTATGTCTTGCAAAATCAGGGGTTGTTATTTTAGAATACTCCAACGCCTTTGTCGCGTATTCTTTTGCTTCGCTCTTTTTATTCATTTTTTCACACAATATAGCGGCGAGTTCTGAATGATAAAATCTTTGATTATTAAAACTCAATCCGTTTAAAGGAAAATTGCTAACATAGTTATGGGCTTCATCCAATTTGCCAGGTTGATTGGTTTTTAAAATTACTTCAGCCAGTTTCAAATCTGCCATCCATGAAGTACCGTTTCTTGTTTTATTATTGTAGCGTTCAACCACAATTCGTAGATGAAATTCCGCTTTTTCGAAATTGCCAATTTCAAGGTAATAGTATCCCAAAGCTTCATGTGATTGGATGACTTCCATTTCCTCCATCGAATACTCTCTTATAACTCGTAATAATAGTTTGACACCAATTTCCTGTGTCTCAAAGTCGGTTGTGTCAAGTAATTCAAGTCCCTGAATCTTTAAATACTGGGCCTTGTGAAATGTTCCTCTTGCTCTTTTGAGTCGTGATTCAAAATCGGTTAACGTATTTGTGTCCCATGTCTTGTTTCTGTACCAATCTGTCGCCATAGTGAAGTGTGTATCAGAATTGACTATAACCGATATTTTATTCCATCACCTGCTCCAGGTGCGCCAGCCTTCCATCCCTGGTCATGCCTTCGATCACTACGCGGAATGCATTGGAGACATCGTTGTTGTAAAAACTCAGCACCACTTCTCTTTTACCGGGCGAAGCTGTCACGTTCGGGTTCCAGTACAGGGTTGTGCGAAGATCCCGCTGCTCATTTTCCTGCTTGAAGGAACTATAGTTCGGTGTATAGAATTCTTTGATCAATGTGTAGCCAAATACTTTACTATTGTTAAGTTTTTTGCCGGGCGTTTCTTTTTGATCATTGCCTCTGCGTGTGTAGATAGCAATAGCCCCATTTGCTCCATTGAAACCGCCCATGAACGGCGGGCGGAATACTTTGATATAGGCAACATCCGCTATGTTCACCGATTCAACAAAATCGGGGCTTGTCACTACCTCATCAAGGTATAGTTGCGGAGCACCACCTCTCCATTGCAGGGAAGGCGGATTGCTACTGGTATTAACCTGCAGACCGGCCACCTTTCCCTGCAGGTAATTAAATATATTCTGGTATCCGGCAGTCACAGGATCATTTACCAGGTCAAACTGGTATCCATCGCCAATGAACAGGCCCGTAGCATACTTTTCATCCAATATTTGCACCGGCGATTTACCGCGGCTCTTTACTGTTACATTTTCCAGCGTTTTAATTTTCAGCTTCGCTGCTATATCCATCGCTTCGTCTGTAATGTTCATCTGCCGCAAAACACCCGTTGTATCAAACCACAGTATACTTGCATTCCCGGGAACAAGCGAAGAAGGTGCCGGCAACCTGCCCTGCATAAACTGAACGGACGCATCACCTAAATTTTTTGATTTCTCAAACTGGTAATAAATATGTGCTGTATCAAAAATGATGATCGCTGGATCATTAAAGGTACCGTCGGGTTTTAAGGGCACCAGTAAAAACTCCCCTTTCGTATTCTTTTGCTTTACCAGTAAAATAATATTCGCACCAGGAGGAATCTGGCCGGGAAGAACACCGTAAACTTTGCCGGAGAGGGAAAGATAGGCTGTATCTCTTTCATATTTTGGCCTTGGTATTTTTCCTGATACTACTTCCTTCCATTTAAACCGCCGCCACCCGTTTGTCAACATAACCAGGTCGAGATCCTGAGCTTTTGTGGCCGAACGTTCAGAAAAATAATACGCGGGGTTATAGACATTCCCTTTTAATTCGCTACTCAGTAAAAGATGAGAGATGATATTGGTACTGCTGTCAGCGCTGATCGCTATATCCGTTACTGACACGGACAAATTAGCAACCAGGCTATCCGGCACAGTAATTTTTATTTCATTGCGTGCCCGTTTATTCAGTCCCCAACGCTGAACTTCCATTTCAGGTTGAAATACGTATTCTTCATTGTCGATAAAAGTTATACGCTCGGCCAATGCATTCCATTGTTTGTCAAAAACGGTAATTGTAAGAATTCCACTTGGCAGGTCCTTTGTCGGAATTGTCAGTTTGATCATCGGCGCGCTCGTGCTTCTTCCAATTTTAAACGCGGGTCGTTGGTACATCGTGCCTACAATGTGCAATGAATCCATGGTCTCGGCAAATGCGGCCGGATAAAAAACGCTTAAAGAACGGTTCGAACCGACACTTGTCACCTGCATTGTAACACCACTTTGTTTTATTTCAGGCAGGGGCGTTGTATGCTCCACATTTTTTTCGTCCTTCCATTTTGCAGAATAACTAAGCCCCGGTTGGGGAGTCACGAAGAAATAACCCATCCCGTCATGTATCGTTCTTAAACTGTCCACAACCTTACTATCGCTTCCCACGACCACACCCCTGATACGCACAGGACGACCCCATTGATCGTTTGCCTTGAAAGCGATCTTATTATTTATACCGGCAACTGCATCTCCTCCTTCCGGAAATAAGGAAAGGGAAGGAATAGGTACCGCCTTTGAAGCCTGTTGATTAGATTCTCTTGTGAGTACGCGAATATTCTTGGAATACAAAAAAGCAGAATCGAAATTGAGCATCCATTTGGTATAAGCCTTTACCTGGATATATTTTCCCCGGTAATCTTCCGGTATTTCAAACTGGCCATTGGTAGCGGCGTCCAGTATCGGGCTCACCGAATGTTGTAATAAATTGCCTTTTTCGTCAACCCAGTCGACATATAGCGTTTTGCTGTCCATGGCGGGACTGACATCGGTCATCAGGTAGGCCTTGAACCAAACCGTTTCCCCGGCAGAATAAGCGGCCTTATCATAATGGAGATAAACCCGCTCGGGAGTGTATTTATCTGCCCAGTTTTGAATGGCGGCATCGATATTCTGCGCTTTTGTGGCAATGCCCACGGCTATCAACCCAGGAAGAAGTAATAATCTTTTAAGGAGTGTCATTTTTCGTTACAGCAATTAAGGGCTGAAATTACGGCATGCAGGTAAATGAATAAAATCAGTTAACAATACCACAACAAAATTCTTTGGGAGGTGGTCAATGCAAATCCTGAAGCTGGCTCATAGTTAAAAATAGTGGATACTGGATGCTGGATGCCAGATACCTGATAGTCGAAATGGACACCGCTGCATCTAGCATCCCGCATCGAGCATCCATTCCTTTTACGCTGTATTCCTTTCCCGGTATCATTACTGCTTTACGCTAAACCTGTATCCTACCTTATGAATGGTTTCAATATTGATAGACGGATCAGAAACGAACATCTTTCTTAATCTCGCCATAAAAACATCCATACTCCTGCCGAGAAAAAAATCATTTTTTCCCCATACATTCAGCAAGATCTCCTCTCTGCGCAACACTTTATTGGGGTGCTGGCACAGGAACGACAGCAATTCCGCTTCACGCTGTGTCAGCGTGGTCGTCTCTTCATTACCGGTCAATTTAAGCTCTTCGGGCACAAACGTGAAACGTCCGAAAGTAAAAGAGTCGGGGGACTGGTTGATAAGCAGCTTATTTCTCCTGAGGAATACATTGATCCGCGAAAGAAGCTCTTTCATGCTGAAAGGTTTGACAATATAATCATCTGCCCCCATTGCAAACCCCTTTAGTTTATCTTCTTCCAGGGATTTGGCGGTAAGGAACAGGATTGGGACGATATCGCTTTTTTGCCTGATCTTTTTGGCAACACTAAAGCCATCTCGGTAGGGCATATTAATGTCAAGGATGCAGACGTCTGGAGAGGTTTTCTGGTAGTATTCCCAGGCCGTTTCACCATCAGGGCAATTAACAACCTGGAAACCGGCGTCTTCAAGATTGTCTTTAATAATAAAGCCCAGTTGCAGATCGTCTTCAGCGACAAGTATCTTTATTTTTTCCTGCATGGCCATAATTATTCAAGAGGTAATTCAATGGTAAAATTGCTGCCTTTTCCCAAAACGCTTTCCACTTTTATCTTTCCGCCATGTGCAGCCACAATTTTTTTAACGAATGAAAGTCCAAGGCCAAAACCCTTGGAAGTATAGGTATCTTCTTTTCGTATTCTGAAAAATTTTTTAAATACTTTCTTTAACTGCTTTTTTTCTATTCCGATGCCATTGTCCTTCACCGAAAGTATCATCCTGTCTTCCGTTCTTGTCGTGGTAACTTTTATCTCCGGTTGTTTAGAGTACTTGACCGCATTATCCAGGAGATTGATGATGACGATAGTCAGGTAATCTTTATTCGCCATGAGGAATGGATCTTCTGCATAAAGGTCAAGAATGATCTTTGCCTTTCTTTCCTCGATGAGCGGAGCCAGGTTACTGACTGCTTCATTTACCACCTCGTGTATATTCACTCTTTCTTTAGTAAAGTGTAATTGCCTTGATTCCGTATAGGCAAAGTTGAGGAGTTTTTCGGTCTGGCTCTGGAGATAGGCCGCCTGGTATTCTACAATGCCTGCATAAGTAGCTAGTTTATCCGGCTTCTCGATGATAGCCGGGTTCTTTAATACATCGGCCGCCAGGCTGATAACCGAAACAGGCGTTTTAAATTCATGGGTGAAATTATGAATGAAATCCTTTTGAGTTTCATTCAGAAATTTTTGGCGATAAAAATAATAAAGACCGCCGCCAAAAAGGATCAACACTACAAGCAGCACAGCGCTACTAATGATCCAGAAATCCATTTTGCTAAGAATATACTGGCGCCTGTTTGGAAAATACAAAACGATATGATCGTAAGGCCGGGTTACTACGGGTATGGTCGATAAATGTTTTCCACGGGTAGCCGCTGATTTTAATATCGTAGTATAGATGTATTTATTTTCACCAGCGCTATAAATTCCTAGGTAGCAATCGGTAAAAATATCAAAGTCCTCCAGCTCGTTTTGCACATAACTGGCCAATGAATCTTTATTAACAGGCAACGTGATTCGCGCCAGGTACAGGTGCATTTCCGGGCTTTCTATCAATTCATTCAGGTAAGAACTGTTATAATTACTCACCGCCATTTTTTCATATACTCCCTTGACAGCAATGATCACACTCCTGTCAAACTCTTTTTGTTCTTTGTTGTATATTTTTCTTAACCAGACGAGTTGAAAGACCAGGATTGCAGCAATAGCCAGTGTGCTGATAAATATTCCCAGCCGGATAGTGGATGACCGTATAAAGTACGAGGCCATAGAAAACGAAAAGGGAAAGGTAGTCGATTTAGATGCCATATGAGTAAAAAAGACGATCCCCTTGGCAGGAACCGTCTTTGCCGAAACCACTAACCATTATAACCGTTAAATGCAAATGGCGGACACGGATCTCTTTTTTCTATTTTGTTACTGCTTTTGTTAAACGCTTTCTCACTGCGAATTTGAAAAATTCATTTTTCTAAATCTAAAAAAAGCCGCCGCTTAACTGCACGTTAACAGCCTTTAACAGGACCTAAAAAGCAAGGTATACTCCGTTATTTTTTTAAAGATGAACAATAACTTTGCGCAGCCGGCGTATCATTATCGTATCGATTGTATGAAACCACAACAATTATTCCCCGCCCTCTCATTTATCTTTTGTGGGTTGTTCCTACAAAAACCCCTTGCATTACCTCAGACTTCGCCATTGTCCGCATTTTCTTCCGCCTGGAATGATGCCCGGTTTTTGAAATGCAATACCGCAGCCAATACAAGCTACCTGAGCAAGGAAGAAAAGGATATCATTTATATACTCAACATGGCCAGGACCGACCCGGCGCTTTTCGCCAATACGGTTGTTGAAAAATATCCTGGTTTTCGCAACAAACCTTCTCTTAAAGATCTGCCCGATTATAAATCCCTGCTGGATACTTTACGCCTGGTCAGAGCTCTTCCTTTGCTTTACCCGGATTCAATTTGTTTTGAAAGTGCAAAATGTCACGCCATATCTGCAGGTAGCCTGGGCTATGTAGGACATGAGCGTAAAACTGATCAATGCAAACGCAGTAAGCATCACCAGGGTGAATGTTGCCAATACGGTTACAAAGATCCTTTGTTGGTACTGATGGCATTATTCATTGATCAAAATGTCCCCTTCCATGGGCATCGCTTTCTATGTCTCAGTTCATACAGCAAAATTGGCGTATCCATCCAGCCGCATTCCGCATATGGTTATAATACGGTCATAGATTTCTATTTCTGATCAATATCCGACGGGGGAAAATTGACCCTGATTAAGGATTTTGAGAAGAGGCTGTTAAAGAGCCAAACTTTATCAACGAAAGGAGGCTTTTGGCGTTTATTTTGTCTTCTATTCTTTATCCTATGCGTCCATTAAAACCATTTGTAATATTTGCAGCGTTAATCGCTGCTCTCGCTATTACCTCTTGCAAAAAGGATAAGAGTGCCTCTGTATCCCAACAACAGCCTGAAGAATGTGTAGTTGGGAGGGGAGCAAATACGGGTGCTATTATTCCAGGCCAGTATATCGTTTCTTTAAAATCTTCTTCAACAAGTATTACTACAAGAGCCATGTCTACGGACAGGGTGGCTGCTATCGGTAAAAGCATTTTGCAGGCTCATGCGATAAGGGAAAATGCTTTGCAGAAATCATTTCCCGGAGAACATGGCGGTTTCGTTGCCCATCTCTCTGACGAAGAGGCGAAGGCGCTGAAATCCGATGAATCGGTGGATATAGTAGAACCAGACAGGGTTATTGCTCTGGGTGCGTGTTTTACAGTTGTTGAACCAAGATTGGTGACATGGAGTGTGAGTCGCGTAGGATATGGAGATGGTACCGGCAAAACAGCCTGGATCATTGATTCGGGAATAGATTTTGACCATCCTGATTTGAATGTTGATGTGACCAGGAGTAAATCTTTTCTTGCCAACAATACTTCCGCAAGGGACGAAAACGGTCATGGAACACATGTAGCCGGTATCATTGGCGCAAAAAACAATTCTTTCGGCATCCTTGGCGTGGCGTCTGGTGCTAACTTGGTGTCATTAAGAGTGCTGGATGCAAGTGGTGATGGCGTTTTATCTTCCATCATCCAGGCGCTTGCCTATGTGAACGCTAATGGAAAAGCGGGTGATGTGGTAAATATGAGCCTGGGAGAAGATGTCACCTCAGCTACCCTTGATCAACAGGTAAAGAATACCGCTTCCAAAGGGATATTTATCGCAATTGCTGCAGGCAATGACTCACAGCCTGCTATCAATTATTCTCCAGGTAGGGCCAATGGGCCGAATATCTATACTGTATCGGCTATTGACAGTCTTGATAATTTCGCTTCGTTCTCCAACTATGGAAACGATGCGGTAGATATAGCTGCGCCCGGAGTAAAAATATTGTCTACTTATTTGAATAATCGCTATGCTATCATGAGTGGTACTTCCATGGCAACACCACATGTAGCCGGCCTGCTTTTGTTAAAAGGAAATAATATCAATCATTCGGGTACCGCACAGAATGACCCGGATGGTACACCAGATCCCATCGCACATTTTTAAATCCTTTCCCATAAAATGTTCTTCCTGCATACTGGAGCAATCCACCGCAGGAGGAATATTTTATTTCCGATAATGCCTCTTTTTACTTTGCTTGTATTTGTCGTAGATGATAGCGCTCATCGGCTTTTCATACACTTTGCTTTCCAGCCAGGAGATAATATCGAGATAGGCAAAGGATCTTGTTTCAAAGCGGTTTTTTTCGAGGTGTTTTATCTTGCTTAGTAATTTCTCCAGTTCCGGCTTTATTTTTTTAGTGGGCACATCAAAAGAATTGCGAAGGAAGCGCAACATTTCTTCCTCCACAACAGTAAGGTTTTCCATTTTTGCCATAAAACGATAGACCGATCTCACCAGCGACTCCATAATACCGGTATTACCCAGCTCATAGTGTGCCAGCAGGTGAACAAGCCGCGCATAACACTGCAGGTCATCCCGCAGATCACTGTTATTGTTTATGATCTTTTGGAGGTAATCGATGCTGGTAGCAAAATCACCGCTGCCAAAATAGAGAGTCGCGATCTTGTAGTTCAGCACGAGTATCCTGTGCGTGTCAACGAACAGGGCATAATCATTCATTTTTTCTTCGATACCCGGCACGAGAGGTAAGCCTTCTTTAAAAGTGCCAGTCATTGCATGATAGTTGATCTTGGCGCTGGCGATATAGATAAAAGCCTGTATCCGGAAACTGTCATTGTCTACAACCCTGTTTGTAGCGGCGAACGATTCGAACTCGTGCAGGGTAATTTTGAACTTTTGAAAGTTCCGGAGGTCAAAATGAGCATTCAACAAGTTGTGCAATCCTTTAATGTAGTGTCCCGTCTCTACACGGATCATCACCGGTTGTGATTTGAAGAGGTCCGTCCATTTTTGAGTATAACGGTAATACATCAGGAAATCCTGGCGGATAAATGCGTACCAGGTATAGCTCTGGTACAGGTATAGTTTTTCATAAAATCCTGGTTGTTCCCAGGCATTGGCCGGCAGGTTATCCTTCATGAATTGAACAATACTGGTTTCGTCTTTTTCATTTCTCACATGTCCATGTTTGATGAACCAGCTGTAAAGTTGTAATGCAAGATTGGAAAGCCTGGCTACCATATCTATGTGCCGGCTAATCTCATTGGCCTCATCGGCCAGTTGTTCCATTTTGTCCAGCATGCTGCGGGTAATATGCAACGACTCTATTCTTTTTTCCAAAGCGATCACCATCGTCAGGAAATTGAATTTCTGATTGGCCTTAGCCGTTTCTTTTGTCTTTTCGAGAATTTTTAAGCTCTGGTGAAATAACCCTTTTTTATAAAGGATATGTGCGTAATCGAACTGTTCATTCAGCTGCAGGTCTATGCTATCTGCACTTTTTAATAGTCGCAGGCTGGCTAATATTTCTTTATATAAATGTGTTTTTAAATTATAGAGTTGTCGTTTTTCAGTGCCGGGAAGTTTTTTCAATAATACCCTTTCATCGTATTCCTGCAGTTTATCTACAGCATCGAAAAGCTGGATGATCTTAAGGTCTTCCTTAGCCGAGCTTCTTTTTATGTAGAGTTTAAAATGTCTTTTTTCAGCCTTTTCGAGGGATTTAATTAACTGAAATAATATGTCTGACGGGCGGTTGGACATAGTGCGCAAATTATCTCAAAACTGATCACAGTCAATGATTTAGAAAAATTTTCATCTTTTTGACATCCCCAAATCATGCCTAACTTGTTTTGAATGTAAGCTGAACCAGCTATAATTTCGACATAGCATTAGTTCATTAAAAAGGCAGCAATCGTTAATGAGGAGCAAGCAGTCAGAGGTCAAGTTCAAAATGCTAACCTGCCTGAGCTAGTGGTCAGCAAGATTATTCGAAGAATTTCATATGGCAAGCAATCGTTAGAGGTCAGTCCGTTTCTACGGAAGGGCCTTTTTTGTTTAAAGGCCCGCTAAAATAACTGATAAAACCCTTCCGCCGTTAATTTTTCCCGTCTTTTTTTATGTTTATCCATCCTGTCCTGCCTGTTATTAGATAATGTTCAGGGCATTAGGTAGCCCTCGTGGCCGATTTTTCTATCTTCACGTATTCAATAAAGGCTTATGGCTATTCGCATTTTTATCACTGGCGGCACTTTCGACAAGGAATACAACGAGCTGAACGGTCAACTGTATTTTAAGGACACACATATGCAGGACCTGCTGGAAATGGGCCGCTGCCGTCTCGATACCGAGATCAGAACTCTCATGATGATCGATAGCCTGGAAATGACTGACGAGGACCGCGAGCTGATCGCTCACCAGTGTAATCATTGCGAGGAAGACCAGATCGTGATCACTCATGGCACAGACACTATGAGCCAGACCGCCAGGGTTCTTGCAGAAAAAGTAAAAAACAAAACAGTCGTCCTGTTCGGGGCCATGATACCTATTAAGTTCGGTAGCTCCGACGGGTTGTTCAACCTTGGAAGCGCATTAGCATTTGTGCAAACTTTACCAGCCGGCGTATATGTCGCCATGAACGGCCGCTATTTTCACTGGAACAATGTCAGGAAGAATAAAGAGACTGGCATTTTTGAAGAAGTAAGGTAATTCAATCACCAAGAAACCAGCAATAGCAAATGATTGTCTCACGCGAGGATATCAATGACCTGTTCTCGATGTTTCATGATTTTGATATCGTAAACATAAAACTCGAAAAAGAGGTGCTGGTTATTACTATCAATACTCCCTTCGGTGAGCTTTGGGGCGTTGACGAATACATCTTGTTAGTAGAGTTAACCGGCTGCACCGGAGTCACCTGCGAGTACCTGAACAAGAACGGTAAACTTGAAACGACTTGCGACTGTGATAAGATATCGGCATTGGGATTAGATATCCAGAGTTACCAGTATCACCCTCCGCGCCAGTATGAATTCTTCTGTGATGGCCACAATAGGTATATCGAAAGCGGGCAGATGCGATTTGATGCCGATACTGTCGGGGTTTTTGACCGCAACCACAACCAGATTACACTAGATATTCTGAAAAAGCTGGCCACCATGAGATGGGAAAGCATCCAAAGAATGTGGGATGAACAAAAAACGAATAATGATGCTGGTGGAGATTAAAAGGCGCTAATATTTTTTGATTTGTATAATCTCAGCCCCACAAATTCGTTCTTAGGTTGGACTTTATTCTCGGTATGCAACACATCGAGTTCTTCCATTCAGATCATTTTGAAAATAACTATCACCGTGTGCCGCCTCCTGCTGCACTCAGTCCTCTTATTGATTTTTTCTGGGAAACAAAATTCGAACACCTGTGGGAGCAGTATCCCAGGGGGTTTTCGGATGCCCAGTTTCCGAATATCGGGTACACTTACATCATTAACCTGGGCACTCCATTCGTAATGCAGGTGAATGAGAAAAAATTCCCGGTCAAGACGGATTGCTTCCTGCCGAGATACAATGCAATTGAATGTTTTCACAAACCGGGCAATCACCTGTTGGGTATCAAGTTTCGTACTTCGCCGGTAATACTTGAAAAAAAGGTTGATTTCTCCGAATATAAAGAGTATATCTTTCCTTTAAGCTACCTGATGGATCACCGCGTGATTGACCGTGTAAAAAACGCATCGGACTTTGATGAACGTGTCAACATCCTGTCGGACTATTTTTTGTCTCTGGTAAATAAATACCGGGGATCCCTTCATCCCGTAAATATTGTGAGCGGGATACTGGATAAAATTTTTCAGCAAAATGCGTTCACGGTTTCGCTGGAAGCATTGGCCGGGGAACACGCTATTGCAGCCCGGACCCTCCAACGCTATTTTGAAAAATGTACCGGTATCAACGGTAAACAGGCTTTACAGATCATGCGGATCCGCAAGGCTACGGCCCACCTGGCCAACTCCCCAAAAGACTTTCATTATTCTCAATATGGCTATTATGATCACAGCCACTTCTACAAGCACCTGAAACAGTTTTTGCGGCAAAACACATTGAAGAACCTGGAACCCCACACGCGGTTGCTTGAATTACTTCATAAGGCTTAAAAATGTAGAATCTGTTCTACAAAAATACCTGTTAACAAGTTGGCTATAAGCGAAAAATATCTGGCCCAATTATTTTATAGCTTATTCTGTCAATTCTTTTTATCCATTTAAAACAGAAATCATGAAAAAAACAAGTGGCAGTATTGCCTGCAGATGGATGATGGTATTTCTTTTAAGCCTGGTGCAGGCAGTCTCATGGGGCCAGGACAGTTCAAGCTCAAGCCACACCGAGACAACAACCACGACGACCAGCACAACCTGGTACGCGCAACCATGGGTATGGGTAGTAGGCGCTGCAATCTTTATCATAATACTGGTAGCCTTATTCCGCAGCAACTCCAGTCGCACAGACGTATCGCGCAGCACAACGGTAGTGAAAACAGATCGAGAAGTATGATACAGTGAGTGGTCAATAGGTGAACCGTGAATGGTGAATTTGATGCAGTCACTTCTATTGACCACTCCCTACTGATCACTCACCACTCACGACTATCAATTCCTTATTAATTGCCTGCCCTCTGCCTTTCTTCCTCAGATCCTGTGGACCTTCTCCTCGCTGCCTGCACCTTGCTGTTCCCAAAACGATAAGTAAATGTCAGGTTGGCCACCCTGGTTTCACGTACTGCATGCCATTTCTCTATATAGTTGTCATAAGTGATAACTGCCTTCGGGAGATTTGTCCAGAAGATATCACTGATATTGAACCGGAGCGTACCCTTGCTCTTCAAGATTATTTTCTGCACGCCTGCTGACAACGCCCATTGAGGATCTGTAACCATAAAGCCGTATTGTCCCCCGGAATTCAGGCTCGCATTCAATTCAGCAGTCCATCCTTTCTTTAATGTGAATGTGTTGTTGGTGCGAACATCGGCCGCAGGTTTACCGCGGTTCAATTGGGTCATTCCCAGGCTACCATTGAATTTTTGATAATAGATATTGGCATTGTTGATCATGTTCCACCATTTGGTGATCCGAAGCGGTGAAGAAATCGACAATCCAAAATAATCGGAGGAAGCCAAATTCACTGGTATCTGTACGGTCACATTATCCTCGGCGGGAATATTGGGGAACACATCCCTGAATTTGGCTATGGCGATATTCTGGCTATTCTTGCTGTGACTATAGCCCAATGTGAAGTTTAGGTTCTTCACCGTATAACTCAACTCATACGACCAGGTCATCTGCGGCAACAGACCCGGGCTGCCAGTAGCATATGTTGTCACATCGATCAGGAAAAGGAATGGATTGAGTTGACCATAGCCCGGGCGGTCGATCCTGCGGCTGACAGAAACACCCAGTGTATGATCTTCTTTAAGTTTATAATTGAAGAACGCACTCGGGAATAATTGGAAATAGCTGGAATCATATCGAATGTCGCCATTTACCTGGTGCGTTTTGATGTTTGTCTGCTCGCCGCGAAGACCAAGGGTCAGGTCAAATTTTTTAAAGGTCTTGCTAAAATTCAGGTAAGCGGCATTATTATTCTCCTTGTAAAAGAAATGATTGGTTTTGTTGGGATCATTGACGGGTGAACCATTGCTGACATCAAAAAATTTAGCATCATTGTCACTGGAGACAAAGCTTAGTTTGAACCCGGCCTCAAGCTTCGCATTTTTGTTCAGTGGGTTTACATAATCGGACTTGATAGTGGTGAATTGCAGGCCGCCGTCCTGGTCGCCATCGAGAATATAGCTGGGCTGAAGCTGAGTTCCATCCAGCTTATAATAATTTGTAGCGTTACGTGTCAGCGAGCCCGAATTATATTCACCGTGGTCTATATCGGCCGTGATCTCCCGGCCCGTACTATCGAATGTATGCTTAAGGTTGACGTTGGCCACTATATTATGGAAATGATCGTTGTTTGTCGCCAGTGATTTAAACGTGCTTATCTGCTCCTTCTGGTTATTGATAACTATCGAGCTGTTATCATTCATTCGTGTAAAGTGGTTGAAGTTTCCATTCAATACAAAGCCAATGATCGTTTTTTTATTAGGGAAGAAATCGGCGCCGATGCGGGCCGTATGCGATCCAAACTTCGGTTTATTGTAGTTATCTTTTAAATCGCCGCCATTATATATACCGTTGTCGGTATAGAAGTTCCTGTCAAGAAATAAATGATTCAAACCTATCCTGTAAGCGTAATTATAATTGCCAAAGACATTCACTTTCTTATTCCGGTAGTTAAAAGTTGTGCCGGCATTAGCTTTGGGATAAACTCCCTGGCCATATCCTGCTGTAAAGGTTCCGTTGGTACCCATCCGCTGGTCTTTCTTCATTCTTATATCAATTATTCCCGAGTTGCCGGCGGCATCATATTTTGCCGAAGGGTTTGTAATGATATCTATCCGTTCAATGGCAGCTGAAGGCAGCCCTCTCAAATAATTCGCGAGATCGGCTCCTGACATGGCTGTAGGTTTTCCATCGATCATAATGATCACTCCTGAGCGGCCTCTCAAACTGATTATGTCATCATTGCTCACATTTACACCGGGTGAACGTTCCAGCACATCCAGGGCCGAACTACCGGCACTTACAATGCTGTTCTCTACATTAACAACGATCCGATCTGACAATTTCTGGATAAAGGGCTTTCTGGCCGTTACGGTCACTCCGCCCAGCTGCCCGGTTTTTGGCAACAACATAATAGCCGGAATTGTAACAGCCGTTTGATCGGTCGAGAGTGAGAAAGATTGCGAGTATTCAGTGGAGAAGTTGACCATACTTACCCTGACCAAATATTCACCTAAATGAATATTCTCAAACTCAGCGAGACCATTCCTGTCGGCGATAGCGGCTTTAACCAGCGAAGAATCCTTTTTCCTGATCACCTCAACTGTGGCATTTTCAATGCCGGCCTGTTTATCATTTACGATAGTGACCTTCACCGATCCCTGTCCCTGGCTGGCGACCGCAAAACATAAGATCACGGCGCACAAATAAAGTCTTTTCATATAGTAGTCTTTCGCCAAAAATTGCATAAAAACGAACTCCGTCGTAGTCAATTGGTACCGCCAGCAGAAGAAACAAGATGAGTGGGTTGAAGAGGGTTAAGGCTTGTCGGATTTTTACATTTCCGCCGTTGTTGGTGTTTCTCGTCTATAAAAAATGACTCTTCGTTCAATATGGGCAGAGAGCACCAACAAAGGCCAGAAAGTAATGCTTGATTTTCATCTCGCAGAGATATACCGGTAGAAACAAAAGTATTAAACCAGGCGGTCAAAAGAAATACTGAAAAATTCCCTGCCGGCTTCATGTTCCAATTGTCTACAAAAGAATTTGAAAACCCGAAGTCACAAATTGTGACTTCAGGTTGGGGGAGGTACCCGCAAACTTCCTCTTGCATTCACTGAGCATGGCATGACTATGGCTGCCAATTTATTGAAAAGTAAGAAAGCCGTTAAACTAAGCATACTCTGGGACGAATTGATAACCGGATTGGTAAGCATGATACCCAATTAAGAGCAGTTTATAACGCGATCGAAATCTTATTGAATGATAGGACGAAAAAGAAAAATTGGGAGGAACGTCACAGGGTTGGTTTCAAACAAATAGACAACAAAAAAAGAGGTTGACAAATTCAACCCCTTTTTTACTATAGAAAATAGTTATTTCGAATTAAGCTTTTTTGGGCTCCAATAGTTTGAAGAACTGGTCAAGCTGCGGCAGTATCACGATCCTGGTTCTGCGGTTGGCAGCTTTACCTTCAGGCGTGCTATTGTCGGCAACGGGTTTGTATTCACTGCGGCCTGCAGCAGCCATTTTAGCGGGATCTAATCCATATTGCTTTTGTAAGATCCTCACAACAGCCGTTGCACGCTTAACACTAAGGTCCCAGTTATCAAGTAGCACGCCGCCGCCCTTGTAAGGTACATTGTCTGTATGGCCTTCTACCATAAACTCGATATCCTGCTGGTTTTGTAATACGGCGGCGACTTTACCCAATACTGTTTTGGCCTGGTCGGTTACTTCAAATTTCCCGCTCTTGAATAAAAGTTTGTCGGAGATATCTATATACACAACTCCTTTGTCTACCTTAATATTGATATCCTTATCATCCAGATTGCCTACAGCGCCCTTCAAATTCATCACCAGCACCATGTTCAGTGAATCTTTTCTTGCCATTTGTTGTTGCAGTGTTTGTATATAACTATCTTTTGCTCCAATATTATCAAGTGATTTTTTAATGCTTTCAGCCTGGGAAGCTGAGATCACTGACATATCCTCCAGTTGTTTCAAGGCCTGGGTGTTATTCTGCTTAAGAAGATCTATTTGCTTATTAAGATTAGCTATATCGGCTTCCATGCCTGTTTTTTGGCGTTCCAGGTCGGTCCTTGCAGTAGTGCATTCATTCAGGCTTGACTGCATCTGGCTTTTAGCCTGGTCGCACTGGGTTTGTAACAATGCATAATCCGACTGGGACTTTTTAAATTTTTTCTGACTGACACAGGAAAAGAGAACAACTGCTGAGAGTAACGTAATAACAATTTGTCTGGAACTCATATGCTAATTTTTAAATGAATAATCAATTTATGGTCACGCCCAAAGATAGAGGCAGAGACAAAGGTAAAACCTTCGACAATGTTAATTTCTGATTTCAAAATCGTGCCTGATTTATTGTTTCCGGCGTGAAAAAACCCGCAATTTTGCCTGACTACTACTAATTCTATGGCAGCATCCAAACCAGCAGCGTTAAAATTCATATTTGTCACATTGCTTATCGATGTGATGGGCTGGGGCCTGATAATTCCCGTAATGCCTAAACTTCTCTCCGAGCTAAAACATATCCCCGCCAACGTTGCAAGCTCCTACGGCGCGTGGTTATTATTTGCATATGCTTTCACACAGTTTTTATGTGCCCCCATTATTGGCAACCTGAGTGACAAGTATGGACGCCGCCCAGTGTTACTTTGTTCATTGGCTGGCTTTGGCATCGACTATCTCTTCCTGGCACTTGCACCAACGTATGGCTTGTTGTTCATTGGACGTATTATCGCCGGTATAACGGGAGCGAGCTTCACCACTGCTTCGGCTTATATCGCAGACATCAGTACTACTGAGACCAGGGCAAAAAACTTTGGAATGATCGGGGCCGCATTTGGTCTTGGATTTATCCTGGGTCCAGCTCTTGGTGGTTTGCTGGCGAGTTTGGGAGTAAGAGCTCCTTTTTTTGCAGCCGCTATTCTTTGTGCGCTAAATTTTCTGTATGGTTACTTCGTTTTACCTGAATCTCTGAGCCTCGAAAACCGAAGAGCGTTCCACTGGAAAAGAGCCAATCCCTTTGGTTCATTACAATTTTTAAAAAAATACCCGGTCGTTGGCAGGCTGGCGATTGCATTTTTTCTTATTTATATGGCAGCCCAGTCGGTGCAGGGTAACTGGAATTTTTTTACCAAGCATCTTTTTCATTGGAGTGAGGGAATGATCGGTCTATCGCTTGCGATAGTGGGTTTGCTGGTCGGGGCTGTACAGGCTGGATTAACCAGGGTGGTCAATCCAAGACTCGGTAACGAAAAAAGCATTTACCTGGGATTATGGCTTTATACAGTAGGGCTGGTTTTGTTTGCGTTTGCCACAAAAAGCTGGATGATGTTCGCCTTTCTTGTGCCCTATTGCCTTGGAGGAGTTGCGGGTCCTTCGCTCCAGGCAGTGCTGGCTCAGCATGTACCGCCCAATGAACAGGGAGAATTACAAGGAGCATTGACCAGCCTGATGAGTCTTACGACCATTTTGGGCCCTCTTATCATGAATAATTTATTTAAATATTTTACTACCAGATCTGCTCCCTTTGTGTTCCCCGGCATCTCCTTCCTGCTCGGAGCAGTGTTTATGCTACTAAGTATCTTTATCGCCTGGAATGTTTTGAGCAGAGAAAGTAAGATGTTGATCGCTACATAGGGATGCTAGATGATGGATGCTTGTTGCTGATATGATGTGCCAGGATCCAGCATCCAATATCCAGCATCCACTCAAAAGCTACTACCATGAGTTTGGCTGATTAAATAATTAACAAGTCGTGGCGAAGACTTTGCAATCTGTATGAAAGAATTGGTCAACCATGATTGACCGAACAGCCGTTGAATTCCTCTTCCCATCTGCAACCGTTTAGCAAACTGTTGCCGCCATTCATGGGAATAAAGGTTTTCCATTTCTTCCCTCCCGATCTTTTGCTGTAAAAACAAATCAATTTGTTTAGCCGCCAGCTTACTGGCATGTAGCGCCATACTCATGCCATTGCCGCATAAAGGCGTGATCATCCCAGCTGCATCGCCGACCATCAGCACATTATTTTCTACCTGCTTCTTTTTATCAAAACTTATTCTTGAAATGGTAAGCGGAGCCCGGTAAACAATTTCCATTTCACTAAACAATTTTTTAAGATGCGGATTTTGTCCCAGGACCTTCTGCTCCATAGCTGGAATAGATTCACCTGCCCGCAGGAGATTAGTTGCCTTCGTCAGGTAACAGAGACAATATTTATCCTCTTCGATCTTTGAAATGCCACAATAACCATTGCTGAAATTATGCAGGGCGATCATATCGGCCGGAAAAGATGTCTTTACGTGGTATTTGACACCGACATAATTATTGAGCCTGCTCTTCGCTATCGTTACGAAACTTCGCTTCCATTTAATATCAATATTGCTTCTTTTGCCAAAGCTCCCGCAGGCCACCCGGCTTCGATAATTTTTTTTAGCAGTCCTTGTAATAAAATCATTACCGGTAAAAACGATATCATCGACTTTTGTGCTTTCCTCAACTCTTACACCTGCAGATCGGGCGATACTGCAAAGCGAATCATCCAGGATATACCGGCTGATACCAAATCCACCAGGTGATAGATCATGTTCAAGCACTTTTCCGTTTATGGCAGATACCTGCAATCTTTTAATACGTGATATATCCATCCTTTCCAGCGCCAGTCCAAGTCCCTGCAGGAAATCCCATGATTCCATGCTGATATATTCGCCACATACTTTGTGAAAAGGATACTGTTCCTTTTCCAACAGGACAACTTTATATCCCAACTGCGATAGCTGAATGGAAAGTGCCAGGCCTGCCAAACCGCCACCGGTAATAGCAACATCATACAGTTCTTCTTCCAGCGCTAAAGGTCCCAATGGAGATTCGAGGCTATTGATATTTGAACCAGGTTCGTTCGTATTCTTGTTTTTTATCAGGAAGACAATATGAATGTTTCCATGGTGAGACCGGGTCCAAATGCAGCGCCGAGGATCTTCGCGGGTGTTTGCTTGTCAAGATTATCAATGATTTTCTTCAGGACAAATAATATTGTTGGCGAAGACATATTGCCGTAATCCCGCAACACATCATAACTATATTGTAATTGGCCGTTTGTAAAACCAAGGCTTTCGTGCACGGACTCAAGTATTTTCTTTCCGCCTGGATGAACGCACCAATGCGTGATATCTTCCTTCGTCATTCCAGCTGCCTGTATGGCATCGCAAACAAACTTATTGAAATCTTCCCCGATCAGGTCTGCTACATAGCCGCTTAATGTCATGAGGAAGCCGGACGAAGAAAGTTCCCAGGCCATGTCCTGTTTACCTTTCAATGCAACGGCTGAAAAAAAATGTTCCGGTTTTAGTCCCTGCTGGCTTTCGTCGGCTGTCATCAAAACCGCAGCGGCGCCATCACCAAATAGAAGGCTACTGGTAAGATTGTCAATGGTCGGTTTTTTTTGAAAATGAAGCGTGCATAGCTCTGTACATACGATCAGCACATTTGCATTCTTATCTGCTTTGCAGAATGCATCACCAATCTTCAGCGCATGAACCGCTGCATAGCAACCCATGAAATTAACTGCAGTACGGGAAGTAGTCAGCGGCAGATTCAGCAGCTCTAATAGTTCAATATCCAGTCCCGGTGCGCTCATGCCCGTACAACTTACCGTGATAAGATGGGTAATTTTTTGTACAGGGAAATCTCCCAGGCAATCCCGGAGAGCTTTTTCGGACAGCGGAGCCGCCTTTTGTTTGAACCATAACATGCGCTTTTCCAGGCCAGGGAAAGGTTCAAGATTCTCCGAGGGCAGAAAAAACTGCCAATCGCCGGCCGAGCAGCCATAATCGGGAACAACCGAATAACGGTATTCAATACCGCTATGTTTATAAAGGAATCTCAGTTTTCGTTTGCCAGCATCGTCCAGGGCATATACCCGCTGCATGAAATCGAGGATATCATCCTGCCGGTGCTTAAAAGCCGGTAGACCAAGGCCAATGGATAGTATTTTACTCAAGCCAGTTCCAGATTAACAATCCAAGAAATGAGATATTGGTGCAGGCTGCGGCAAGCCAGTTCATAGTCATTGCATTCTTAAAGTTAGCGGCTTGAGCGTTCTTACTGACCCGCAGGAACCATACAACAAAATAAACGATAACCGGAACAAAAAAGATGCTTACCATTATCAATTTACTTTGCTGATGTTGATGGATAAAAAATTGTGCCATGAATGAAAATGCGATCAGGTAAACAATCCCGCAAAACACAAAGGTACCTCTTGGGCCGAGTTTATAACTTATTGTCATCACACCATCGTCAAGATCCTGCTGATGCTGGTAGATCTGCGTAAGCGGGTAAAAACCGCCAATCAACAGCGCGCAAATGACCATACCCTGCCAGGGAACAAAAAGACTATTATCCGCATTGCTACCATAGTACACCAGCCAAAATGTGACTGCTCCCTGGAAGATGATCACCAGGAGATAACCCGTAACCGGTAATTTTTTTATCCGGATGCCGCGATAACTATAAGCTTTTGAAGCGCCGATATACAATACCATGACAGCGGCAAATAGAGGACTTATCAGCAAGCTTAGCAGCAACCCGGTTATATCCAGGACAATGGTGGTAATATAAAGTTGCCGCGAAGGCGGTGGTGGGTTTTCCAGGCCCCCGATGCTCTTTGTGTCCCGGTCCATATAGCTGTTATAACCATTGCTGGCCGGGTAAATAAGAAAATGAATGATAATGAAAACAAGCACGGCCCTGCCCCAATGAATATGTGGGACCTGCGCCAATGCAAAAAAATAAACCGGTGATAAAAAAAAGGAGAATGGTATCCGTAATAATTTGATGGTTGATGCCGAAAGCATAGCCTGGTGTCTGTAATAAACTATTGATGCAACAATCATGCTACCCATCTACTGCCTTCCTCAGGGCTTGCACGGTTTTCTTTTCGCTACCCACAAATATTTTGTCATTAATAATAACAACTGGTCTTTTCAAAAAAGTATACTCATCCAGGATATAATCCCTGTAATCCTTCTCGTCCAGTTTTTTATCTTTTAGCCCGAGTTCCCTGTATTTTATTGCCCGCCGGCTGAACAATGATTCATAGCTTCCAGCCAGTTTTTTCATTGCTTCAAGTTGAGATGGCGTGATCTTTTCAAATTTTATGTCCTGCATCACAAACTCCTTTCCGTCAATTCCCGTTTCTTTTATAATTGCCTGACAGGTTGTGCAATTAGCCATGTGATATATTTTTTTCATAGTTAACGCTGTTATACAATCGCGGGGGCTTTGGTTTATACAAAATGCTTTACTTTGTGCCTCTTAATTTTGCGATTATGGGCAAAGATGAAGTTTTTAAAGAAGAGATCGAAAAAGCCAGCGATTTTAAGTTTGGAGAAAATGTCGCCAGGGTCTTTGACGACATGGTCAATCGGTCAGTTCCGTATTACGGCGAGATCCAGCGGATGATGGCTGAGCTGGCAGCAGATCACGCAAAGCCGGGAGCAGATGTGTATGACCTGGGTTGTTCTACTGGTACAACCATGATCGGGATGGATACCATGGTCAACCAGAATATCCGCTTTATCGGCGTGGATGATTCACAGGAAATGCTCGACAAATGCAAATCGAAATTGCTTGAACTGGGATTCTCCAGGGATTACGAGTTGCGGTGTGCCGATCTAAATAAAGGAGTCAGGATCACTAATGCATCGGTTGTTGTATTATGCCTGACACTCCAGTTTGTCCGGCCGATCTATCGCGAGCGGATACTTAAAAACATATATGACGGGCTGAATAGTGGCGGCGCTTTAATTCTTGTAGAAAAGATCCTGGCGGAAGACAGCCTCTTCAATCGCGATTTTATCGAATATTATTATAACTATAAACGCCGCAACAATTACAGCGAGATGGAGATATCCCAAAAAAGGGAAGCGCTGGAAAATGTGCTGGTGCCTTATAAGCTTAGCGAGAACATCACACTCCTCCGTGACCAGGGATTCGCTCACTGCGAAATATTTTTCAAGTGGTACAATTTCGCCGGGATAATTGCCTCTAAAAAGTAGAAAGTATTAAATATGAAGAAGGACGGAAGACCATAATTTATTTTCTGTCTTTTAAAAGCAGGTAATGGTATCAATAGGTAATTTTTTCTTTAAATACAGGAACTGGATTTTCATTCTGTTTTACGGCGCCCTGTTTATTCCTTCATGGCCGTTGTTTTCCAAAGAGGTTTGGGGTGAACAATATTATATATGGCCTATCGTCATCGGTTTATTCATCACTATACTCGGCCAGCTTATCCGGGGTTTGACAATTGGCCTGGCTTATATCGTTCGCGGCGGTAAAGAGGGGAAACCTTATGCGGAGGGACTGGTGACCGAAGGAATCTTTAATCATTGTCGCAATCCCCTGTATGTTGGGAACATATTGATGTTACTGGGCGTGGGCATCCTGGCAAACTCGCTGCTGTACGTAGCCGTCTTCATTCCTGTTTTTTTATTTGTTTACCAGGCTATCGTGCTGGCCGAGGAGAATTTCCTGAGGGGTAAGTTTGGAAACGGGTTCGACCAATATTGCAAAAAAGTAAACCGCTGGTGGCCGAATCTGGGTGGCATCAGCAGAACCTTCGCCAGCATGCATTTTAACTGGCGGCGATGGGTCCTGAAAGAACATACCACCCAATTTATTTGGCTGGTAGGGATCGTGCTGATCCTTTTGTTAAATTATCCGGAACTGACGGGTCATGATGAACAGCTTCGTAACAAGGTGCTGATCATATCTCTTTCTTTTTTGGTCGTTTTGTACGCCCTGGTTCGATACCTCAAAAAAAGCGGAAAGTTCAAAGAATAGCCAGGAGTGCGAAGGCTTAAGTCGTTAGTCTTGAGTCAGGAGCCCGGACTCGATATTCCGAGCCAATTGTCACCATTCAAGCCCGTCATTGCGATCCGCCGAAGCTGTGCCAAAGGTGGAGAAGCAAAACGCAACCAAGCTGGCGATTTATTGTTACTTTTGTAGTTCCGTTTTGCGGATATATTAAATCATTTAACCATGATTAAAACAGGTAACCCGATCATCAGTATTTATACCGAAATGACTCCCAACCCGGAGACTATGAAGTTTGTGGCTAACAAGCTTTTATATCCAGGTAAGAGCATTGATTTCCCCGATGCCGAGATGGCTAAGCCCTCCCCGTTGGCTACCGAATTGTTCGGTTTCCCGTTTATCAGGGCTGTGTTTATAGCCAGCAATTTTGTCACGCTGACAAAAACCACGGAAACGGACTGGCAGGATATCATTCCTTCTATCCGCCAGTTCCTGAAAGATTATCTCGAAGAAGGGAAACCGATCATCAATGAAGAAGAAGTAATAACTATTAAGAAAGATAGCAGCAATGAAGTAGCTGCCGACGACGATGATGTCGTAAAAAGGATCAAAGAGTTGTTGGAAAATTATGTGAAACCTGCCGTTGAAATGGACGGTGGCGCTATTCAATTCAAAAGCTATGACGATGGTGTGGTCAACCTCATGTTGCAAGGTAGCTGCAGCGGATGTCCTTCGTCGATGATCACGTTGAAAGCTGGCATTGAAGGCATGATGAAAAGAATGATCCCTGAAGTAAAAGAAGTCGTAGCGGAAGCCGAATAAAAAAGTTATGGTTAGTGCCCTCACGAACCATTATATAGTTTCCGAATTTATTTTATAACAGCACCCTGTTCAATCCAACACCGAATAATCTCCCTTTCTTCCAACGTCATATTGGTCTTGTTGTTCTGAGGCATTGTTTTAGTGATTACTACCCGTTGCATGATCAGGTCTTTCTTAAAAACAATTTCCTGCGGTGTATCATATTTCACTCCATTGGGCGCGGTGGTGTAGATATTATCAGTTGGCCGGGATGAATGACAGCTGACGCATCGTTGCTGCACAATTGCATTTACTTCGATAAAACTTACCTCCCGGCATTTTGTGCTTACCTGCTTCGGCGCCGTAACATAAGCCACAGCCAGCAATAATAAAATCGAAGCCGGGAGAACCCATACACTTAATTTTCCCTGTTCTCTTAAATTCAGCCAGTGCTTGATACCCGCAGCGCCGATCGAGATTGCGGCAAGCACTGCCCATTGATACCGGTTACTGAATGTGCTCGGGAAATGATTGCTGACCATCACAAATAATACCGGCAACGTAAAATAATTGTTATGAATGGAGCGTAGCAGGGCTTTCTTGCCTTTGCTGGCATCCGGTGGCATTCCATTCTTCGCCGCATTTACCATCGCTTTTTGAGCAGGGATGATCACAAAAAAAACATTCGCAACCATGATGCTGCCGATCATAGCACCGAAATGAATGAATGCTGCACGGCCACTGAACACATGTCCATAAAACCAGGCAAAGCCAACTAACAATACAACACCCACTATGGAAAACACCAACGGTCTTTTTGCCAATGATGATTTGCAAAGCTGGTCGTAAATGATCCATCCCACTACAAATGAACCAATGCTGATTGAAATTGCCTCGGCCGCTGTCAGCTTCATCACGTTTGGATCAATAAGCATTGCCGATGCATTGAAATAATAAACGATGAACAGTAAGCCGAGACCCGAGACCCAGGTAAAATAGGCCTCGTATTTGAACCAATGTAAAGATTTAGGAAGCGTTTTGGGAGCTACTTTATATTTCTCGAGATAATAAAAACCGCCGCCATGAACAGCCCAGAGATTGCCGGCAAGTTCATCTCTGACATTATCTGTGCGGTTGAGAGCATTTTCCAAAAAGACAAAATAAAAAGATGCCCCGATCCAGGCTATTCCAAAAGTTATGTGCATTACCCGCACCACGATATTCAACCATTCAACAAGATGACCTTCATAAGGAGTTCCTTTAACCAGGAAATAGATACTGGCAATGATAGCAATGATCGTTGCTACTATGCCTGAATATAACCAGCCCTGGATAAGAGATGCCTTATCCCTGTCTTCTTGTTTCTTCGTTTCATAATGAGCGAGAGACCTGACGCCATACGTCATAACGATCATTACGATAAGTACAAGGGATAATATGACCAGGAGGATAATGGGCAACATGCTGACGATGAAAATAGATAAATGTTTTGACTTAATTACAGTCCATCCACCAGGCATCAGTTTGGTTTCAAATCGGAAAGAAGAATAACTCTGTAGCTCTCCGTGGCTTCACTGGTGGCCCACAGAGAACCCTTTAGTCAATAAATAGATTCTTTGAAACAGATTTAGCTGGAAATTAGAACAAGAAGCGGGGTGAACCAGACAGAGACCTGGGCTAAAGACCCATTTCTGTGTATTGGTCCCCACTT
>Ga0066652_100000155_pt1 | contig 38399 bp, 66 predicted proteins | sample GraSoiAngelo_101_FD_71413 | JGI IMG/M metagenome (GOLD analysis project Ga0066652, IMG submission 71413) | Grasslands soil microbial communities from the Angelo Coastal Reserve, California, USA - 14_0903_02_30cm | ecosystem: Environmental > Terrestrial > Soil > Grasslands | place: USA... | reverse complement strand
CTTTTTGTATACAAAGAAGTTTCTGATAAATGTTTAATCCGGTTGCTGATTCTGATTTCTTCATTTCAATTCATTTTTATTTTTAGAGTTGGTTTTAGTTTTGCGCTTGAATCTTGATTTGCTTGATTATATCCGGCAATTTCCCGATTAAGCGAATAGTTGGAACAGGTTGCATAGTTTGTTGTTTATATCCGTTGTTTAGCCCGTAGGTTTAATTGGTTTTCCCGTTCTTCAATTGCTTCATGTAAAATTTTATCTGCTTTTTTCATTTCATCAAGCATATCAGCTAAAATTTCAATTCTAAGCAGATTCAGATTTTTTTTATTAGTCAAATCTTCTATTTCCCCTGAAATAGTTTGTGCTGATTTTTCGTGTAAACTCATGATGAAGGATTAAATTATGTGGTGTTTCTCTTTCAGATAGGCAATTCTTGCTTTTGCTCTTACAGGATCAGTTTGCATTGCCAGTTCTTCAATTGCCCACCATATTTTTTTGCTCTTGATATTTTCATCATTCACGCAATTAGATATGTTTGGTCGGGTGCAGCCTGTCATTTTGTGGATGGTAGGTAAAAAGCCATTTGGCATTAATTGCCGGATCGGTGTTGTTTCTTCGTTACTCATGTACTTTGTTATAGTTGTTCTTATTTCCTTATGTGGTAATGATGAAACAAAGATACGATAATAATAATAATAGGGTTACAAAAACTTCAACTTTTTTTTTCTGAATTTTTAACGGTAGGGGAGGGGATGCAGTTTTTGCCGGTTCGGTAGGGGAGGGGTAAAAAAAAAAGTAACCGATTGCAATCGGTTACTTTTTAAGCCACAAAAAAACCGGCTCAAAAAACCGGCTCTTTCAACTCTAAATAAAAATGATTCACAAAAGTAAGCCTTCAGGATTGAAGGAAAAAATCTATTTGGAATGAATCCATTTTAAATATCATCAATGCTTCTTCTGATCAGGAAGTGATTCAAGCTTTCATAGTTCAAAGAATCCATCAGGAACTTCATATTTTTTTCTGTCTTGATCCTGATTGAATCTGAATGCTGTTTTTCCTGCTGAAGCTTTATCATTTCCGGCTTGCATTGTTTCTTGCCTGTATGCACTCCTAAATAATAAGCCATTGTTGCAAAAACAGCAACCAAAAAAATAACCATTATAAAAATTCGCGGTTGATTTTCAGTTCCTTCCATAGTTATATCAGTTATTATTTTAGTCCTATAAATTACATTATGATAAACAGAATCATTTACCTGATCTTTATGATCCATTCCCCAAAAACCAGTTCAAAGAATATCCATGCAACTAACGCTGCCCCTGCTAATACTAAAAACCAAAAATGATAGAATCTATTGAAATCCTGTGGCGTTTTATGAAAATTGTATGCCCACTTCCTAATTTTCCTGTCAAATCGTTTTGCATCCTTTGAACTTGAAACATACCAACTATGCAATCCCCTTGCTTCATTTAGCTTTCTTGTATAGTTAAAGCCAAAAGCAGCAGGAAAATAAACGAAATAGAATAAAGCAAACCACCTATGAAAACCGGCAAAGTAAAACAAGCCGGTTGAAATCACCACCACAAAAAAGATTGCTGTAATGGATCGTTTTATTAGATCAAAACCATGCAAAGGATTTACATTTGGGTTTCTTGATCCGAGAAATGCAAATTTTACTGCATCATGTTTTGCTTCAAACTCTCCAAAGTAATAAGGAAAATAAAATCCAAACCCTATCAGCATACAGGAAACCAATATTTTTATAAATGGATTCATTTAAAAGGAGTTTCTGAAGTTAAATAAAGGCTGAAACCGGCTAAAATAGTGCCCCCTATACCATAATACCATGATCCTAACTGAATTACATCTGTTTCATTATGCCATTCCTTTAAGGCAAATATTCCCCACCCCAAAAGCAGATAAATTAACCATTTTGGAATCTTTCCAACATTGCCGATAAACAGGAAATTTATCATACTCGCTTAATTTTTAAATGGATCAGATAATATCTTGAAGCATTAATGATTTTGCCGGTATCTAATAAAATTTGAAACCTGCCTGAACTCCAAATTCTTTTAATAATTCCCAAAATTGGCTTCTCTCCTATTATTTTCTGAAATGCTACCCGATCATTAGGTAAAAAAAGTGTTTCTTCATTAGGCATTTCACTACACATTACATTCATATTCATTTATTTAGGCAATCATCAAGTTTTTCCAATCCATAATTTACAATGATATTTATTAGCAATTCTGCATATTTAGGATCGGTTGCATATCCGGCTTTCTGCAATGCTCTTGCCTGATCTTGTGGTGTAGCTGCTGAAAATACTCCGGCTTTCTTATATCTTGTGTTTTGCTGCAAAAAGTTGTTCCTATCTTTGAAGCATTCCAACGGCGTTGAATAATGCCTGAAATAATCTACTATCATTTGTTCAACTCCATGAATTACTTCCCTTGTGATAAACTTTTTGCTTAATCCATGCCATTCATCAGAAGGCGAATCTTTTATTCCGAAAAAATTATTGCATTCCTTTGCCAATTTGCTTTCACCGGCTTTGTATTCTGATCCAACTTTTCCTGTACTTTCTAAAATTGCTTGTGCCATCATTAAGGAAGGAAATAAACCTGTTCCTTTGCAAGCTATTATGATTGCTTCTTTGAATAGCTTTATAAAATCAACTCTGCTTTGGTTCATCTTCTGTAGGTTTTAAAGTTTCCTGTTCAATTACTTTTTCTGTCTTGATATTATCTTGCTGTAAAGAATCAACAATTGAATCCCCTATTTTAGAACGCATTAGATTTAAAATTGCCATCTTCAGGAATTTAGCTAATCCCCCTGATTGCAGTTTTAATAAACTCATGTGATAAATAATTTGCCTTAATTTATTTGTCATGTACCATCCAAATAAAATATCTGCTAATGGTTCATAATAGTAATACAAATGAATTGAAGTAGTAATGATTGCCATTATTAAAAGATCAGCAGCCATTATTGCAAATGTTCTTTGGAACTTCTGAAATGAAAAGGATTCTTTTTTAATGTTCTTACTTACTAAATATCCATAATAGGCATTAATTAAAGTCATTGATAAAATCAATGCTGCTCCCACAGGGGGATTCCAAACCCATTCTGAAAACCATGTTAAAGAAGCTATTCCGATTGATCCAAATAGCTGAAGCGAAAAAAAAGGGATTAAACTTAAACCTAAAGCGGTTTTTGCATAATCCCAAAATCCTAAAAATCCGAACGTTCTAAACATAAAACGCTCAAACTCAATTATTTTTGCTTTTATTTTATTTAATCTGCTTTGCATCCTATTCCTACGTTATTCAGGAAAATCTTTAGGAACAAAACGCCACCAGTTCGGCAATTGCCTGACTAAAGCAGAAAATTCAAAGCAGAATAAACGTTTTCCTGCCTTTTCTTCTGTTCTGCCTAACCATTTGCCAGTTTTCTGATAAATGCCCATGTAAAGCAGTACAGAAGCTAAATCATATCGGGTTGCTTGGCTCTGAAAATGTCGGGTTATCATATCATCTTGAACAAAGCATTCTGAAATGGCAAAATCATTTAATGCCCTGCTTTCGTGCCAAAAATCAAACCGTTTAGGACGGATCACATCCCCAACATTGGCTTCAACAATAAACATTTCACCATTGATCCAAAAAAGAACGGCTGTATGATTCCAGTATGATTTTAATACTGATCTAATTACAGCAGCTTCATTATCTTTTGGAGTATGGCAAAAAATAGTTGTTCCAGTTTTGCAAGTCTGAAGCCTTCTTTTTAAATCATTTGAATAAACAATTTCCATTATTGATTTTTTGCTCCTACATGAATAATCAGCATTGTTGGCATTTCAGCAGCATCAGAAGAAACCAAAATCCTGTAATTTCCTTCTGATAAATCGGTGAATTCCCCTGTAGTATTTGAAATCTCTGTTCCTAAAATTTGGAAGGTAGGATTGCCGATAATATCAACCGGAATTACTTTGATTTTACCATCATTATTTGATTGGCTTGCATTCAAAAGTTGTTCTTCAGGTTCAGTTGCCGGTTTTACTGAATAAGTAACCCCTGAAATCTCAAAATCTGCTGTAATAGGGGGATAAAAATTCCCGTTTTCAGGTGAAAAACAAAGAACCCCAAATAAGACATACAACAAACCGTTTACACTCATTTGGTCGGTTTTCAATCCTATTTTTTCAGCAGGAATATTGTAAAAATATGCTGCTGATTCTTGCTCTGTAGCATTAAAAGACTGTAAAACATCCTGATTATAAACTATTCCTTCAGAATCCTTTATAAATTTGTTATAAAATACAATTACTTCCTGATTGCTTTTGGAACTCTTGTTGCCATCAATCCGAAATTCTTTTATAACTCCATTTTGAGTATATTTTATAAATGCCTGTTCATTTTCATCACCGGCAGAAACTTCAATTGAAAGTCCTTTAAATGGAAAAGTATTTGTTTCTATTGCCATAGCTGTATTTTTAAATTATAAGGCTGCTATTTCTGTACTATTTAATGCCCTTGAATATATTTTTGCTCTTTTAAAACCACCTTCCAAAGCATAATTTGTTCCAAGTGATTCTAATCCAATGGTATTGCCATTTGTATTACTTATAGGAATTGCAGTTGTAAATGATGAATTACTACCTAATAAAATTCCATTCAAATAGCATGATAAAATATTTCCTGATCTTGTGTAAACCAATTTGTAATTAGTATTTATAGCTAAATTATTAACCATCACGGTTAAAATTACAGTTCCATTTGAATAGAAATTAATCGGCTGTGGTGAAGTTCCATCAGTTATATGCATCAGTATTGTATAATCTCCTGTCTGATAATTACCTTTTCCGATAATTGCACACCAATCACGCGGTGCAGACCTATAATTTGCAATTTTAAATTCTATTAATAATGTAAAATCTCTTTTTCCGGTAATGTATGGAGCATCATTTAATTTTATGCCCTGATTATTATTTCCAGTAAAAGTCAAATATCCCCCTGAAAGAATTGGTAATAAACCAATTAATAAAGCATTTCTTTTATAAGAACTTGAATCAGGTAAAACATTCCCATTTACATAATCACTCGCATTCAATTCTAAAACTACTTCATTGCTTGCAGGAATATTAATCACACGTTGTTCAACTACAGAAGAATCGGGATTGAAATTACCTACATATTGTGGCGTAGTTGCTCTATTTAAACCATCATTCCAAATATCACCATGAAAACCGTTTGGGCTGCTATCCTGAACGTTTCCATTTATAAATCTATAATCTACTATCAGATTATTTTGCGCTGCTGTAGTATTGTTTATAATGTCTGAAATAGGCAATGAAGAATTCCAAATTGTTGCTTGTGAAAAAATAGCTTCAAGCGGAAAAGTTCCGGTCGAATATCCCCCAAAAGTTGCAGGTGTTGCCCATGCTACTGCTGTTCCTGCATAACTATTATTTATGTAAGCTGCTCCATCAATTGAAAGCTTAACTGTATTTCCTTGCCTTGAATAAATTATATCATACCAATGAAATCTTTTTGCTGCTTCATAACTCCATGAACCCCAACCAACACCATTAACCGTACCTTGATAAATTCTAAAATTACCTCCTTCAATATCCAAAAGCCATTGAATATTATTTTCACTCCCACCACCTTTTGATACAATTACTCCATCTAAACTATTTCCTATTAAAATAAATTTTACTCTAATTGTAAAATCGTTTGCCGTTTGTAAAACAGGAATAATAGGGCAAGCGACAAATTTAGAATAAGCTAATCCTGTTCTAATAGCTTTACCCCTATTTGATGATACTATTAACCGATTATTGCTGATTAAATAAGACATATTAATCACATTTAATTCTTACAGGAATATTATCAGCTATAAACCGATATAAATAAAGACCATCAAACCATTCATCTAATTGATTATTGCCAGTTAAAGCAGTTCCAATGTAATAACTTGCATTTGTTGAAGTTGCTGCACTCCAATTAGCCGGATTTTGCAATAAAATTTGCTGATCAGGTGCAACATTTGTAGTTATTGTTTCACTCGAAATTAAATGTTGAATCTTTGTCATGATCTAAGCTATTTTTTCCGGTTGTAAATGTCCTGTATTATCAATCCCGTTTATCCATAGTGAACCATCTGCTGAAGTATAGGCTATTGTTTCATTAGTTAATGATAAAGGGAATGTCTTGTTTGTGATTGAAACATTGGATATAACGCCATTAAATACAACTGCTGTACTTGCCATCTGCATTCCTGAAACCGGCTTATTAAAAACGCAATTATTTAGGTTTAAAGGAATGGCAACCGTTCCCCCCCCAAAATCATTATTGAAAGTGTTTCTGCTGCTGTTTATTGCAAATGTAGTTCCGGCTGCAAATACTCCTTTAATTGAATTGAATTGAAACCCATCCGGCAAATTCATGTTGGTTTGCATTCCATTGATTAAATTCTGCTGAACGTTATTACCAATTACAGAATTCCCTAATGCAGTTCCATTTAAATTAGTTACTGTATTATGCTTAAAACCATTACCTATGCTTACTGTACTGATCCTTGCACCAAATCTGTTATATTCACAAATAGTACCACATTGAAGCAAATATAATTCTTCAGTTTTATTGCTTTTCCAACCAAAACCAAAATTGCATTGGTAACTTGATCCCCTCATTTCATTTGCAGAAGTTTGTACTTCAAATGAATTTTGAAAAATAAGTCCTTCAAATTCATTGTATTGAGTTTCAGGATTAAAAATGTTATAGGTACAACTTGCAGCAAAGAAATTTCTATTTATAGTACCAAAACCACCCGAACGAACTAATACAAAATGATTAAACGAAAAATTATTATCACATAAATTATAAATAAATCCCCCTTGTATTATATTACCTGTGCATAATTTCCCAAAGCTATTACCATAAATCTCACCATTGTTGAAAGTCATATTGGTACAATTCAAATCAAATGAATTATCATGAAATGAATTGCCATCACCGGCAGAATTTGCAGGACTTACTCCATTTATTGAATTATCGGTGAAAATTATATTGTTATAAGTTGAAGCAAAACCTATTGAAATATTTCGCATTGCTCCCCCCCCACTTCCGGCAATGTTTGTATTAAAAGTATAGGAATCTTGAAAATCAGAAGCTAAAGCCGGAATAGTTGCAAATCCTAAAGGAAAATTATTTGGGCTTGTGCTTAAATACAAACTTCTACTTGGTACTAATACTTTCAACCAATTTGGATCGGTTTTTACTGCCCATTCTGTTGTTGAAGCAGTACCGGAATAAGCTGCTAAATTAGGATCATTCCCTACATTTGAATTATTGCCAAATTTCTTTGAAACATAAACGCCACCATCAGAAGCTAAAACGGCTGCACCTCTTGAATAAGTAGTTCCGGCTGACCAAACAGGGGGATTTGCTTTCCATCTTCTGAATTTGACATTTCGCCAATCATAATAGGTTTCTAATCCTTTTATAGTATCTTTTCTGTAGGTAATTTTTCCCCTTCGTTCCGTTATACCATCTTCACAAAGCACATTATTAAAATCAAATTGAATTATATCCTGCGGAAATAAAGGTGAATAAACTACAGGTGCAAATGCTGAAGAAGTAACTGCTAAAAGAATTAATTCTTCAACTCCTTCAGATAAATTTTTAGTCCATGAAGCTGCATTTGCATAAACTGTTCCCTGAACATTTAAAGCAGTTGTATTTGGAATTGTATGAATGGTTTGATTATCTGTAATTTTATAGAATTGCCCCTGAATAAGCTTTCCGTTATTTTTTAAAGTAGCAATATTTGCATAAGTATCAGCAACCGGAATCAGATCAATATTTATATTTCCGGCTGCATTTGGATTTGAAGGTGTGCCGGAATTTATACTAATTGATTTAACTGTTCCGGTTGCTGCTGTTTCTATTGTTCCATCCTGAACATCTGCATCCTGAACAAATAAATAATTAGGGGAAATTATAGGACGCAAAGCATCTTCATAAACATTTACCTCATCACCTGCCAATCTTAAATAAAAAGGATTATTAGTATCAGTATAATCTATTACAATAGCATCTAAACGATGTTTTCCTTCACTTGCATACGGTAAAGAAAAATCATCCTGCGGAACAATGATAATATTTCCGTTTACATTGATCTTTCCCTCTCCTATGTAATAGATATTTCCTACAATATTACTTGAAGGTACTTCAACCCATGAAACCCCTGAAGGCAAAGCAGGTGCATCTTGAAATCCTACCTGCGAAACAAAGGAATCTCTAATATCAGTTGCAAAATCTCTCATTCTTGCTTCTGAAATCAATCCTTTTGTATTATTCAGGAATAAGGATTGCCATTTAGTATAGAAATCCGCTTTGGTTAATTGTGCCATTATCTCTATATTTATTTTTTGCAACTCCTATTCCAAATCTGCCTTTTCTGCCTGATTCCGGTTTACATTCATCTATTGCAGGAAGGTATTCATATTTCCTCAAATAGGTGAATAGATCGTTTTCAGCCATGATCAAATCAGTTCTGTTTGAATTGATTAAATCTTTCCTTCTCTGATCCGAAATTGGCACAAACCGTTCCCCTGTTTGCTGTGTCAATCCTGCCTGTGCAACATCAATTCCATGAACAGTTAAAAAATAATCGTAGGTTTTGAAGATCAAATACCGCTTTAAAGCCAAATGAAAAACAGTATAAACCGGCTCAATTACCCATTCTTCAGAAGTTTCAGAAGGTAAAGCAGGATCATCTATTAATGCTCTGTAAATTGTGCCGTTATACTCCCAAAATGAACCCGAAACAATTGCTGAATCAGGTGTATAAATACCAAATTCAAAAGCAACGGAATCTAAAAACTGATCATAATTTCCATTTGCTAAAGTTGGAAGTGTTCTTTCAGCCTTTAAAATGAATGGATTTATATCAGCATCAGCAATGTTTGTAGAAAACTTTACAAGCTTTGCAATATCGTATTTATCTATCAGCATAATTTTAGGAAAATTTTTGAATTACAGCCTGTTTTTCAGCATCATTCATGTACGGGAGCAATTCAACCGGAATAGTTTCTAATGGATTTTTGATTGATAGATACCAATAATCTTTTGCTACCTGTGGAAATAGTAATTGGAAGGTACGGGCAATCTGATTCTGCATTACATTTATATCATTCTGAAATAATTGAATTGAATTCAAAATTTCTCTGCTTTGACTTAATGCACCGGCTGTAAGGAAATTGCAAAGGATTGCCGGAACTCCAAAATGCCTACAAACCGCCCTGCCTATAGTATCACGTTTCACATCTAAAGAAAGTAATGCTTTGGTGTTATCCCATGCAATTAGATTTGGCTTATAGTTTCCAGTTAAAACAACTGCCTGACTGCGGTTTTCTTTATCAGTAAGATCATTTACATCATCAACTAAATAATCAAATTCAGTTTTTCCGTTTTCATCTTGTTTTGTTGTATCAACATTGCCTTCAAAATGCACTATTACAGGCGGTGTAAAGTTGTTTTCTAAGTTATCCAAATCAGTTATGGCAATTTCTGTATCTGAATAAATATCCTTTGCCCCTGCTAAAGTCCAAAAGCTAGGCAAAGGATAGTCTGAAGATCGGGCTGTTTTCCTGTAGACAAAAAGTAATTGACCTGATTGAGCATAAGTTGTATTACCGGCTGCATCAGGCTTTGCATTATTTACGATTTCATCAAACATATTTGAAACCACTACAGGATCATTATTGAACGGCTGCATGATTTCATCATATTGACGTTTAAAAAACTTTGTTCCTCTTGTATGATTCACTACAAATCTGCCATCCTCTAATTTTCTGACATACTGCAAAGGAACATGATAAACTTCAGCAACTTCAAATGCTAAATTATATTTCACTCTTAAAGCAAAACCACGCCATAAAGCAAAATCAGGGGAAATTTCATTTAATAAATCTTCAGAAGTTTGTTTTGGATTTACTTTAAAGTTTGCAGCCAATTCATTTATAAATCCATCAGCTTGAATGTAATAATCAAGCTTTTCCCAACACGCGGTAGCTGTTCCTGAATCCATAACAGCTTCTAAAATCTTATGTGGCAATTTATCATCATTGCCCCACGCAATTTGTTTTATTGCTGCATTTTTAGCTGTATCAGGATAAACCGAAACAAGCCCATTCAAAGCATTTGTACGCTGTGAACGGGCTTGCTTGTTTACCGCTTTACTTTTACGAATTGAAGCCATAAGTAAAGAGCAATTAAAGGTTTAAAGGTAGTTCAGGATCAAAGCAGGAAGTTTATTCTTCCGGTTTTATATCTTCGTGCTTTTCCGGCTCTACATTGAGCATTTTACCTTCTTCTTTTGAAGCCTGTTCTTCAGCTTTTGACGGTCTGCCACGCTTACCGGCTTTCTGTTCTTCAGGTGCAATTTCTGCTTCAGCTTTTGCTTCTACTTCTTCAATATTGTGGGCAAAATCAGGATTTTCTAAAATGCGTTTTGCTTTTGCATCTGTCAAATTATCTTCTGTAATGGTTTCTGTTTTACCATCCCGAATTAAAACAATTTCAGTTACACCATTTTTTTTTGCTTCTTTGGAAAATCTGTAATTTCCTTTGTGCTTTGCCATTTCTTTAGCTTTTTTAGTTTGATAATATTTTAGTTTTAAATCATAATAAACGGCATCCATCTTACTTTTGCAGGTTAAGCAATACCATTTTTCCGGCTTATCCCCTATTAGAATTTTATGCAGATCAATCAGTAAATTATTATCTGCATTCCTTCTAGGTGCATAAATCAATTCATTTACTTTCTGCTCTGCTTTATAATAATCCATTTAATTAGGGTAAAAGTTTTTGATCTAAATAAATGATTTCATCAGCTACTTCATCAGCAAAGTTTGTATAAACCGGCATTTTTGATTCATCTGCTGTGAAGGTTAAAACCATTGATGAACCACCATCAGAAGCAGCATCAACGGCATAAGTTCCGGCTGTGATACTCATTCCTTCAGCCGGAACATCTTCAGCCCCTACTAAACCAAATGCTTCAAACCGTCCATATTTGTTTTGCAGGATCACAAAAAGATCATCTGCCTGAACTAATAATTCAATGGCATCTTTTTCCGGCTGTGTATCGAAGTAGGCAACAAAATTTACTGTTTGTGTATACATTGTTGCATTCTCATTCTGCTTTATTGCTGTACTATGGCTGTTCTTTAATTTCTTGCCAGTTAAAGCATATAAATACATAGAAGATTTTAATGTCAATGTTTTGATGTTTCCATCTGCATCACGGGTAAAACCTGATAATTCAGAAAGTGAACCAACATACATTGTACGATCAACCCCCCCGATACGCTTCAAAGCGCATCGGGAAGGATTCAGGTCAATCATTCCGGTTAAACCGGCTTGTGGGCATATTGCTCTCATGCTGCTTTTCTCCTTTCTAAAGTGAATTAATAAGCCACACTAAACAATTGCCCCCAACCTAATGAAACACCCAATTTGTAGTTTACGCGCATCAGATTCATTTCTTCTTTTTCTTCATACCAAAATTTGATAGTAGTAAAATCAGATTCTAAATCTGTAGCTACTGTGATATTGTTTTTGGCTGTGTAATAAATCCTGTGGGGATTTGCTCCGGCAAAATCGGCTGCTACATAACGATCAACTTCATCTTCAGGAACTACCTCAACGCCAAAGTGCATCAAAGTTTTAGTTCCGTTTTGGGCTAAACTCCATGAACTTTCTAAAGCATTGTTTGAAGATAAATACTGCAAATAGGCATTGTAAACAGAACGCGTTACAACTTTGATGGTATCTTGTGCAGGTGTTGATTGAAGTTCAATAGGTGCGCCAAAATGAACCCCTAATAAAGCTGTGTTTGCTTGTGCAGGTGTTACCGCCCCCGTATCAGGCAAATCAGCAGTTTTGGCAATTGTGCTTGCTCCAACTGCTGCCATGATTTTTTTCCACTTGCCATCAATCATATTATAATCAGCAGAAGCATTTGCTGTATCACCTAAAGAAATGATCCTTCTTAAATCTCTTGCTATTATTGGCTGTGCAATTTCTTCTAAAATGGCTGCAAAATCTGTTCCTGTCAAATCTTCACGATCCACGCCACGTTTTTTCAAAGCTTGCAGGATTTTACCGTCAAAATCCATTGCGCATTGCTCCATTTCAACCTTCAGTTTTACAACTGAAACGGTATCATCAATTAAATCCCCCAACTTTCCGTAGGGATTCCATCCACACGTTGTTGCCTTCCGAGTTACTTTATCAGAAGGGATGATTTTATACATGTGTTCAGTACCTTGAACATCTTCCCTAATATCATATCCGAGTTGGGCAAAATCGGTTGCTGCCAAAACAGGATTGAAAATTAGATTGGCTTTTAATCCATCTGTTGCTTGTTTACCGCCATAAGTAACGGCTGTTGTTAAAATTGCCATGTTTTTACTTTCGTTAAAATGAAAATGAATTGATTTAAAAATTTGGCTGTGCCGTTAATTACTTTTTAAGGTTTGCAACATTGGCTTCCAATGCTGATTTGGCTTTTGATTCTTTTGGTTCTTCTGTTTTGGGGAAATTTGTTTGTGCTGATCTTTTGGATTTATCACCGGAATCAGGTACAAACTTTTTCAGCTTTTCAACCTCTGCTGTAAGAGTTGCAACCATCCCTTCCATTTTTTTAATGGCTTCAGGATTTTCTTTTTCCAGTTCAGCAACCTTTGCTTTCAGATCGGATATTTCCTGATCCTTTGCATTTAAAAGGTCTTGTTGATTTTGGGCATCAACAATGGATGTAACAACACCATTTAAAACTGTGATAGTTCTGCCATCATCTAAACCATGATCACCATCAGAAACAGGAACAGTCATTAATTCATCAGTAAAAACGGCTGTATCAATAGCCAAATCACCATTGAAATAAATCACCGTTCCGGCATCATCAGCTAATTTTGCTGTTCCGTTTACAGGGGGATTTTCTTCACCTTCTGCTTTCGGACTGCCACCAGTACCACCGGCATTTTTTTCAGAAATGTTTAGAATCTCTGTTGCTAAACCTTTTAGTTTTGCCATTGCTAATGCAATTGGATTTTCACTTTTTGAATTAGTTGCCATGTTTATTTTGGTTATTTGGTTTTCAGGTTTTTTTGAACGCACAAAAGCCACAGGTTTTAAGGCTGTGGCTTTTGTGCTTTTTTCGATAGTTTCAGAAGTGTTTTCTACTGTTGAATCAATCCATCCATCTGCAATTGCTGCTGTTGCTGATATGATTGCATCCTCTCTTAATTTGGCTTGGATTTCTTCTATAGGCTTTCCAGTTCTACGGGCATAGGCTGCTGAAATTGCAGCTTCACAGGCATCAAGATTGTTTGCACATTGTCTTAATTCATCTGCATTAGAATAGAATAAAGCAGGATACATTGGTTTATGAACGCACCATAAACCGGCTTCCCTAATCTGTAGCTGATTTGGTGAAGCTGCCATTGCAATTAATGTTCCTATGCTGTAGCAATGGCTTTCAACAATTACCCCTATTTCAGTTCCAGCTTCCCGTAATTCTAAGAGTTTGTTGTAAATGGCTAAACCTTCTTCAACATCCCCACCGGCTGTAGAAATATGAAGCTGAATTTTATCAGGATTTGGGATTTCCTGCAATCTGAATTCTAATTCTAAGGCTGTAAACCCTCCGTACCATCCAAATAAATCTTCTGATACTCCAATAGTATCTGCTATTCTGATATGTAGTGTTTTAGCTGCCATTGCCTTTTTTCTTGGAATACGGCAACTTTTGGCGGAAAAATCCCTAAAAATGAAAAAGAATTAAGTGATACTTAATTGTTTTTTTAAGTATATTTTAAACCGCTTGAATTATGAATATCAAAAAAGACAAAAAAAGAAATGGATGGTCTTTTATAACAACAAAGGTTACAGAAGAAACCAAAAAGGAAATTGCTGAAATCAGGAAGGAAAAGGGATGGATAACGGAAGGTGAATTTTTACGATCCGTTTTTAATCAGGTAATTCAGCAGTACAGAAACGAAAAGCACCGGAATAAAAGCCATTAGGAATTGATCCGGCTTTCTTTTACCTGTGCAGCCTTTAAACCGGCTGAAATGTCTTTCACTACTACAACGGGTGCAGGTAGATTGTTAATGGCTTGTGCCAATCTATGGTAATCAATTTGGGCATTTATATTGCTCAATGATGAACGGGTTGCATCAGGTAAAAGAATCCCCCCTGAAGCATTGTAATTGGAAGGCATTAAGGATTTACCGCCACCGGCTAAATTAATCTGATTCAATAAAGATCGGAATTGTGCTGTACTCCTACGGTTTATGATGGCTTCACCTCCTTCAACTTCTATTCCTGCAAAGCTACCTGTTCCATGTATGCCCCCTTCAGAATGTGAAGCACCTTTTAAAATGCCACCCTTTGCCATTTTAGGCGGTTCACCTTCAATTAATTTTCTTGCCTGTAATAGATTGGCTGTAATTACTGCAATAGTTGTTCCCATTGCAATAAGGTTTGCAGGAAAACCAACATCCTGTGCATCTGCAATGCCTTTAGTGATTGCTTCAGCAGAAGCCAAACCGATTCTAAATAAGGTTAAAGCCTTTTGAAATACTGCTAATTCGCTGCTTTTTCCAACCATCAGTTCAGCTAAATTACCGGCTGCTTCTGATAATGAAGATAAAGCCTGAAATTCCGCTTCTCTTATGGCTTGCTTTTCGGCTGCTTCATCTTTTGCGTTCTTTACTCTTGCTCTTGCTGCATCTATATCAACTTGTAATAAAAAAGCTTCATTTTCAGCCTGTGCATCAGTATCTTTTTTATCTAATGCAGCCAATTCTTCATCAATCCTTTTTTGCTCTGCTATTTTATCAAGCCGGTTTGCAATAAGACTTTCCAATCTTGCCAATTCTGCTGCTGCTGCTTTTTTGGCATCTTCTTCAGCTTTTGCTAATCTTGCTTTTCTTCTTGCTTCGGCTGCATCTGCCAAAGCATCTTTCCGATTTTGAATCTTCTCTTGAATATTCTGACTTTGATTTTCAATATCAATAATTTTTGCCTGTTGTTCGTTTACACGTTTGATTTCTTCATCTTGATCTCCTTGCTTGATTTTGTTTTCTTCAACTATCAATGCAAGTCTTTCCTTTGCCAGTTTTAAAGCTTGCTGATTCACCTGAACTTCGATCTTTTCGGCTCTCTCTAATAGCTTGATTCTATCTGCTTCTGAAGTTTGCCGGTTCTTTGCTTTGATCAATAATTCATCTATTTGTTTATTTGCTTTTGCTTGCGTTACGGTAAATTTACTTTCAGCATTATCGAGAGCATCCATGCGATCCGCTAAATCCCCCCCTGCTTTTACAGCCCTTGTAACTGATCCGGCAAAATCTGAAACGGCTGCTTTACCTTCTGCCATTGCTCCCTTAAAATCCCCTGCAAATAATTTCACCGCTGCCCCACCTAAAGCCACCAAACGTTTTAAACCTTCCTGAACAATTGCATCAACTATACTCATAGCTTTTGCAAAAAAATCAGCCCCTTCACCGGAAGATTTAAGTAATGAAGGCAATAATGTTAAGGCTGTAACAAGCAAACCAATCGGATTAGCTTTTAAGGCATCCCCCATGCCCGTAATAGCTTTTCCAAATCCTCCCATCCCACCAATGGCATCCATTATTGCCCCTTTGTAATTACCTACATTTCGGGATGTATTACCAATTGCAGCTTCCTGTTCTTTCAGATCATCAGAAAGTTTTTTAATCTCTTTCTGCATTGCCTTCCCGACTTCATTATTATTTCTTTCCTCTGCTGAAAGTTTAATGTATGCAGCCGTTAAACCTGAAAGCCTTGCACGATTTTCTTCAATGCTTCCTGTATTTTGTTTCAGTAAAGTTTGTGATGCTGTTAGCGTTCTTTGGTATGCGTTCTGCTGTGTTGTTAATGATTGGCTTTGCGCTTTAATTTCAGCCATCCCCCGAACATATTCAGCTTCCGTTTTTGTACCATCTTTAAAAGCTGCTTCTAATGCTTTCTGATTCTCTTTTACTCTAAGCAGTTGAATACCTAAATCCGTAATTTCTTTTAATGCTCCTTCAGCATCAAGTTTTATTGACAATATTTCGGTTCTTTCTGCCATAGCTATAATCGAATTAATTCAACCTCTGTAAGTTTTCCGGCTTGGAATTCTGAAATCTTATTTACATAAAAATAATTTTGATACTTCTCAATCCAAACCGGAATTGTAGCATCATAATTCGTTATATCATAAGCAGTTAAACGCGCCCAAATCTTTAAATACTTCAACTGATTTAAGATTCCTGAAAGTGAAGAATAGTAGTTTGGAATCACATATTTATCAAAATTCAGGCTTTGGTTTTGTCCTGATCTATCAAAATAAGTTAAAGGTGCAGAAATTTGGTTTCCATATCGAGTATCTAAAACGTGCCCAAAACCTTCTGCATCAAAATATCTGTTGGTGTTTCCTACAAAAGTATTACCTGAATAATAGGTTTGACCATCATAGATTATCTTACTGTAATTCAGAACTTTATAAGTTACACCATTCTCAATTAATCCTGAAAAAACCGCATAAGCTAAAATATAATTCACCATTTCAGTTCCTTGCAGCAAAACTCTTGGAACTATGCTTTGAAAATTATAACCTGATCCATTCCATGAATAATTATGAAGGAAAACCAATGGCAAATAGGTATTAGATTGATCAGAAGCAGCAAATTCAAATTCAATCATATCAGCTTCTTTCGGCAAATTCAGATTATTGCATAAGATTTTGCCATTGCCTAAACCGGCTTTTACTGTAGGATCATCTTTATATTTAATCCAATTGATTTGAGCAAAATCCCCAAATTTATAGTTTAGGTTTTTTTCTGAAACAAATTTATCAGACCAATCTAAAGCTTTTGATGTGTTGGTTTCTATGCTTCTGAATTCTGCTAATTTCAGATTATTTCCAAATAGATCGGATTGGCATACTCCATTGTGAAGCTGCAAACAGAATTTTATGAAGTCCTTTTGCTTTACATCAGGCAGGAAATTTGTAAGCTTAACAATACCACCTTTAGGAAAAGTTTTTAATGGTGTTATTTTAAAATAATCTTGCCCCTGATTATAAATGTTAGCAGCCGGATAGTTTGAAGAATAATGAATATGGCAAATTGGATTCCTTACAAATCCGCTTTTTTCCTGAAACCGTATTCTTACTTCCAATACATCCCCAACGGCTAAAAGAACATTGTTTGAAGATACAACATAAAATGTATTGATTGGCTGTTCCTGATCCCCTGTAAATGTTGGGCTAAAATCCTGATTGGTTTGGTTCAGCATTACTCCATTTTTGTAAATGGCAATCCTGAAATTCACCGTACCACCGTAACCACAGCCAATACTTGCCATTAAACGACCTTCAACATTTACGATTGCCGGATATTTGGCAACATAAACCTTATTGGAAGGATCATAGCAATTTGCCGATCCATCAGAATAGCCCCAAACAGAATCAGCATCAAAGTATGCTCTTTCTTCAAATTCACTCTGTTTGGTTCGCTTTCCTGCTGTTGTTCCGGCATTGGTAGTAATTGAATCTAAAAAATCCTGTGAATATTCAAAAGGTGTGATTGCAGGAATCAGAAGTTTGTTCATGAAATCACTATTCAAACCGGAATACGTGAAACCAGCTTCTGCTACGATCCGATCAAAAAGAAGCTTTCCAAAAACTGAAGGCTTTAAATCCTGCCAATGGATGGCAGAAAAATCCATCCATCCCCCTCTATCAATCAGATCATAAATGAAGTTTGCTCTGTTTGCTGTATTGGCTGAAACATTTTCAAAAGTCCACACATGATCAAATTCATCTAAATTCAATTCATTTAAATTCTTATCCCCTAAAGCATCAAAGAAGGATATATTGCCTGAATAAACAGAAACATCAAAGAAGGATTTTTCAGAAGAAATGATTTCAGCTAAACCAAATGGTAAAATATCTCTGCCATCAGAAACCAGTTCAGCATCTAAAATTGTGTATGGCAAATCAGTTATACTTGAAATTTCATCAGCAAATCCTAAAGCAGATCGGGTTTCAGAAGTTGCTACTATTTGAAATGTATTGGTAAAAGAACTTTGAACGCTTTCCGGCTTTGCTAAATCATTTGCCTGAATAGTTGTAGCAATGATTTCCCCTTGCTTTAATGCCATCTTTTGCCCGTTCAAAAATAGTTCTGTCATTGTGTTAGAGTATTAAGTTTTGGCAATATGATTTCAAATGAAAGTGTTTGGTGTTTTACAAGCTGATCAACTGAAACAAATGTTCCATTATTGATTTGCACCGGAATAGCTTCATCTGAATTAGGGAAATAAGCATAGACCTTTGGCGAAGTAAAAAGAGTTGCCAAACCTTCAGCCTGATTTGGTGAAAAGTTCATTGTTCTTAAAGTGATGTTTGTTTCCCCTTGCTTGTAAAGTGTTTCTGTTTGCCTATCATCTTCACCGGCAAACAAAACAGAATCATTTACATCAATTACTTTTGTAGTCTTACCGGAAAACAGCCATGTTTCAAAGTTATTTTCAGGACTGATCCAACGCAAAAGAACGCCATAAGGGGAACAATTATGTCGAATGTCAATTCTTTTTATCTCTGAAAGTATCATTGCTCTACAATTCTAAAACCAAAACTGAAACCGGATTCAATTATAAAAGCTGATCCGGCAGGAACGTTTGCAATTACATTTCCTGCTCCATCTCTGATTTGCACTACTTTTGGCAGAACTTCAGGGGGAACAACTTCACCTTCATAGCAATCAGCATTTTGTTCCCTAAAAGCAGTATTCAAACAAACTTCCATGTAAGAAACACAATACAAAACCGGATCATTAATTTCAAACCTTACAAAACCAGTTTGAAAAACCTGATCCGAAATTCTTTGAACCAATCTATTTTGAGAATCAAAATATGATCTTTCTAAATATAAAGGATTATAAACCGATCCATTATAATAGGCTGAATCATCAATCAGGATTGCTAAACAAACAGGTTCATTTGCAAATTTAACCGGAACATCAAAAGCAGTTAAAAAATCTGCCTGTGAAGCTGATTCCTGATTAGGTATTTGCTGCAAAACATTGGATATAATCGTATCTGCTGCTTTTGGTAATGCAACCCTAATAGCATTCCGTTTTGGATAAGGCAACCGGCTTTCTGCAATGCTCTTTCCATCAAAAGATTCAATGATTCCGATTTCAAAAGGGAAAATTGCTTCTGCATCATTTGAAATCAATCCGTTTCCTACTGAAAGATTTAAAAGCCCCCTCTGCAAATCTTTGGAAATATCAACTTTGATTTTGCCGTTCCGAACCCTTGCAACTTTTGAAGCTATTAAAATATTGCTCCCCCCTAAATATAGATTTAAGGTTATGTAATGTCGGGTTTTCAGTTTAGCCGGAAAACCTGTTGTTGGTGAATAGGTTTTTTCAATCCAAATTGGATTTGGCATTGTGCCACCTGTAGCATAATATTTTGGATTGAAAACACAAGTTCCATTATCTACAGTTGCATCAGGATTGTAATTATCAGCATCAGGATTTGTGCAACCGTATCTTGGATCAGGTTTAATTGCAAAAGGCTTTGAAGCTATGCAAGTTGTTTTAGCTTTATATCTTACATAAGCATTGTAATTTCCTGCTGAAACTCCATTGAAAACATTGGATGTTTGCCAGTTTAAACCATTGATTGAATATTCCTTTGCTCCATTTATTCCGGTTGCAGTAATGGTTGCTGTTCCATTTGCTACAGGAACAGCAGCAGTTGTTGTTACTATGTTTGAAATTACCAAATCACAGTTGAAACAGTCTATTACAAGTGTTGCAGTAGTGTAAACCGTTCCGTTTATTTTAACTGTGCCCTGCTCTCCATTCTGCCAACATTCTACAGAATAAGTATCTGAAGGGAGTAAAGAAACTACATCAGGCAATAAATTTGGGGGAAATGTACGGGCAAAACTTAATGTAGCTGAATAGATTAAAACGTAAACCTGTGATTGGCTTTCAACGCTGATAGAATCAATGCTTATAAAGCCTGTTCCATCTGTATTACATCCTGTAGAAATATTTGCCTGAAGTAATGCCATTTTTTATCTACTCTTTAACTGCATTCAATAAAACAGATTTTGCCTGTATAGAAAAAAGTTCTAAAAGCTGTTTCCCCAAATTCAATATCTTTTCCTCTGAAATCGCATTTTGTAAAGTTCCTGAAGGTTTTCCGCTTTGATATAACAAAGTTCCTTTTTTGTGAATGTTTGAAGCAATTGCCCATGAAATTGAGTTTCTTTTTTTTTCTGTTTCATTTGTGGCAACCGGCTTATCGTCCATCCAAATTCTAATTCTTTGTTGCAAAGTTTGCCCTGATCCGGTTGATTTCATTGTTGGTTTTCTGCCAAACTCCAAAGCAAAAATGTGTCCTGCTCCCGATATGATCAATGTTTCCCCCTGCCATTCCCAACTTAAAGAAGCTGCTGTTTTTCCTGAAGCATTTGCCGGTTTACCATTGTAAACAGGTTTGGTTTTTATATTTTCCTGAATTTCCTTTATCACTTGATCAGCAAATTCTTCAATCTTCTTTTTTGCGGTTTCAGTAAGTGTTTCCATGATTCAAATGATTTCAAAACAAAGATCAACCGGAACTTTCAAAGTGAAGCTGCAAACAATGCCAGTTAAACAGGCATCTGAAAATCTATAAATGAAATCACGTGAAACAATGATTTCAGAAAATTCATCTTGTTCAGAAAGAATGCTGAAATAGTTCCGGCTTAAAATTTCCATTCTGAAATGAATATCTTTTTGATCCTGATCATTGGAATTATTTTGATCCTGATCCAAAAAGCCAATAAAGATTTGAATTGATTTGATTGCTTTATCAGTATCTAAAACATCATTGAAGGGATCAACCTGTATCTGTGGCATTGCTTCAGATCGTTGTTGTTGATGATGCTCCTTTATACCATAATGAAACAGCCCCTTCCCTTCATACATTGAAGAAAAACATTCATTTGCTGCTGATTGCAGGATGTTCAGAATATCTTGATATTTCATGATAGATTATACCAATCAGGAATTATCAGGTTAATGGAGCAATGAAAAAACAGTTAATTCCTTAAAATGAATTCATTTGAAAGTTCTGCTTTTGTTCCGGCTTCCTACTGATTTTGTTTTGGGTTTGCTTGGAGCATTTAAGGAAAGTTTCTTTGTGGCAATGTATCTTGCAGCATCCCACAAATGATTGTCAAAATCAATCGGTTTATTCAGGCTGTTCCCGTTTTTGTCTTGTGCCCATTTATATTTTTTGCGCTCCTTCTCTAAATTTACTGATCCGGCTGTGATATTGATTTTATACCGTTTCAGAATATCAATACCGTTTTTTATTGAATCTGCTCCCTTTACTGCTCCTTCTACATACCAATTCAATTTTTGAAGTTCTGCAATGCTTTTTGGCTCTGCTGAATCAGCAATAATTATATCATTCCGGCTTACTTCAAGATCATCAAACCGTTCTGAAATATCGGCATTGGTTAAACCTCTTTCATAAATCAATTCATTTAAAATAATTTCCCCATCCTGAAGATATAATTCAATGGCTGCTGTAGGATCGTTGGTGAACCCAAAATCTAAGCCAATACCTAACAGTTTAGCATCATCAGGAACAGCAGGAATTATTGTAACTTCAGGAAATATCAAGCCGGAAATGTTGCCATATTCACCCATTCCAAATACCTTCCAAAACATCGGATCAACTTTTTGAAGATATTCAATCTCTGCTCTTGTAGTTTTATCGAGAAAAGTATTATGTGTATAGTTTGAAACAATTACTTCAACATCCCCCTTATCAAATTGCCTTCTTTGCTCTAATTCTGTATTGATCCAAACATTAATATCATCAGGATTGAAATCAATAAATACATCATCTGTTGTTCTTACAAGCAACTGAAAGAATTCTGTTTTATAGTTCAGTTCATTGGCTTCATTGCAAAATAGGATTGATCTTTTGCGTCCTCTTACCTTTTGCTGATTATCAGCAGAAAAGAATTCAATTACTCGATCTTCATAAGTTAAAGTATGCTGTGATTTATCTTCTTTCACAAACCGGAATAAATCCTTTTGATGAAGGATTTCAATTATATCTCTGTAGGCTGAAGCTTTCAATGCAGGAAACGTTTTTCTGACTACAGAAGCATAACCGCACATGATATATCTATCCTTGCTTATTTGCCCTGTAAACAGCCACCAAACTAATAATTGGCAAATTGAATATGTTTTGGAACTCCGAGTGCCCCCCCTGTTTATTTTAATCCTTTTATCAGAATCAAAATTGCGTTCCAGTAATGGAGTTGTATCAAATTTCAGATCAATCATTATTTCGTTTAATGTTTAATGTGAAACTTGAAAAGGTACTTCTGAAATCTTTTTCCGGTTCTTGCTTTTCTGAATATCCTCTTTTCTTTCCTCTTGTTTTCAGAAAGAATAAAATTGAAACTTCTTTGCCCTTCCTGATATTGTGCAGCAGTTTTGATTCTACAAAATCCAAAACGTTTTCTTCAACTTCTTCAACTGAAGCAGCAAAATCAGGATCATCATTTTTCCATTTATAAAATTGCGTTCTTGAAAGTCCAGTTGCTTTACAGGCATCTTTCACAATGCCCAAATGCTTTTCTAAGGCATCCAAAAACCTTTTTTTATTGGTGTTCGTTTTGTTCGTTTCTTTTTCATTCTCGGAATCCATAATAAATTAGATTAGACCAATTTATTATACTATCAATCTGAAACATTTGTGTTTAAAATGAATCCAATTAAAAAGTAGTTCTTCAGATTGATCTATTCATTCATTGCCGGAATACAAAAAAAAAAGGGAGTTAAAAACCCCCTTCTTAATTCACAATGAAAACTTTTATATTATGCCATTACTAAATCTGCAAACTCCATTGCTTGCTTATTCATTATTGAACCATGCCCGATCACATTACCAAATACTTTTTCTGCTTTTGAAACGTGTGTTGTATAATGTGTAACTCCGTGAAACAAACCAAATAAATTCATTCCTAAATCTGCTGTTTCTCTGCTTACTGATTCTCTGAAGCTTTCAACTAAATTTGCTTTTCTTGTTGAAATTTTTTCTTCTTCTGAATCCATTTTGAAAAGTCTTTCAGTTAAAGCAACAATGATTTTTTCATCAATTTTTACTTTCTGCATTCTTTCCATTTTCTGATCAACTTCTAATCTTTCTTGTTGGTAGGTTTGAAAGTATCTTAAAAGCTGATCAATCTTTACATCATTGTTTTTTGAATGGTAGGCTTTCATTTTTTGTGAAACGCTGCTGAATTGATTCATGCACCGGATCATCAAATCTGAAGTACCTATGAAAAAGCTTGTTGTTCCATCATGTGAATTTCCAATCACCATGTAGTTTTTCATATCCCAATCCATCAGCTTTGTATTTTCTTCAGCCTGAAGATATGAAAGAATGATTTTACCATCTTTAAATTCATCATATCCGGCAATCTTCATTCCTGTCATTTCTGAAAGCCTTTCAGTTACTTCTATCTGTCTGCTGTTTGGCGTTGGTGTATAAGTGCTTTTAGCTACGTTTAGAAGTGTTCCGTTATCATCACGGCTTATTACTTTATAATCAGGAATAATCAATCCTGAAGCAGTCATGATTTCCTCTGTTTTGATCTCCCAATTTAAAGAAGATTGTAATTGAGTTGCAAATTTGGCTGTGGTTGCTGTTGTTAAAGTTGTCATTTTTTTAGAGTTAAAAAGGTTTGTTGTTTTTTGATGATGTAAAAGTACTGCTTATTACGTTACGTAACAAATAAAAGTTAAAAAAAAGTTGGTTTATTTTTTAAGGCTGATCAAACCCTTTTCAATTTTTTCTTGAATGTATTTAATACTATGTTTGTAGATTTCTTTTTTATATCCATTTTTTTCAATGTGCATGATTCCATTTGCAAAATCAATTCCAACGATTTTAAAATAATACCAGTTTGCAGTTTCTTTGTAGATTTGACCTTTTTTTAATTCTGAAGTGATAGTTGCTGAAGTATTCATTTTTTTGTATGTTTTAAAGTGATTTGCTTTATTGATGATGTAAAGGTACAACCCTTATTTTTATGATGCAAGCTTTCAACAAAAAAAGTGAAATTATTTTTTTCTTTCTTTTCTGATATAAGATTCTAAAGAAAGTGAACCTTTATGTGAACCTTTTCTTTTAAAATATTCATCTAAATAAATAGCCCATTTATCAGCCAATTCATTTTTTTCTTGATTGATATTTGAAGTAGTTCTTCTTTCTCCGTATGCTTTCATGATGTTCTTTCTTTATGATGATGTAAAGGTACAACCCTTTTTTTTTATGATGCAAGCTTTCAGCAGATTATTTTTTATTCAAATGATATTCAGCCATTTTAATAGCTGATTTTTTAGTTGGGAATTCTTGTGAACCATCCCGATCATTTAAATAAGGAACTTCAATGTACCATTTACCTGTTCCGGCTTTCCATACAAAAAAAGTAACTCCATTGAATGAATAAGAATAAGCCGGATATGATTGATATATTGTTTTCATGATGTTTGTTCTGCTGTTGTTGTTTGATGATGTAAAGGTACAACAATTTTCTGAAGTTGCAACATTCCAACAAAAAAAAAAGAGAAAATTTCTTTTCTCTCTCTTTTCCTGCTATTCTATAAATGTTCTTTGATCCTGATCCGGTTTCAGTTCCGGCTTTAGAATCAATTCATTTTTAATCGGGTTTTCAATTTTATTCAATTTCCAATCTTCAATCAGCTTTTCAGCCCATGTAGAAGAATTGAAATCAATTTCAGGACTTCCGACATTTTCAAAAGCTTTTTTATTCAATTGACATAATCTGTCAAATTCTTCTTGTGAAAAATATCTATTTGGTATAGCTTGTTTCCTTCTTAATGAAGCCTGTTCAGCTTTTTCTAATCCTGTAAGCATAATTTTTAATCGTTTAAAGAATTCACATAATGATATGATTTATTTATTTCTTCTCTTACTCCTTCCAATCCATAAACCATTTGGATATACATATTATTCACAAATATTTCAATTTCTTCTATTTCATCAAGCTTTTCAATTACCAACATACATTTTTTGAAGCCTACTTTTTTGACCAGTTCAGCCCATTCATCAGCTTTTCTTTCAAGTAAATTTGCAGCCTTCAGAAAATCAAAATAATCTACAGGAAGTAAAAAAGTAATATGTGGAGCATTTTCATATTCTTCTTTTATAGCATCACATCTTTCACACATAGTTTTTCAGGTTTTTTGGTTTTGTTTCATAGCCATTTGCAAACAGGAATTTATTTCATCAATGCCATGCTGATAAATCATTTCCTGAAGGTTATTTTTTGATATTTCATCCATTGCCGTATTGGTCGGGCAATGAATATAACCTTTTTTGATCTTCTTCAAATGCTTTTTCTTTAAAGAATCATTTGCTTTTTCTTGCAGATCAATATTTTGCTGTTTTACTGCATCAATGATTGAATGTAATTCAGCATCTGCATTTGAAGGCATTATTCTTGAAATGTATTCTTTTACATCGTTAATATCAATATAAACATTAACTTTTTTTGTGGTAAACATCTTTTTATTTTTTGTTTTGTGTTTCTTATTTTCTATTTCTTTTGGCTTGATACCCATGCCATTTAGATTAATCCATTTTTTTTGCATTCTTATAATCTTCAGCAGGAATGTAATCAACAAGATATTTTATCTGATCTTCATTTACTTGAATGCTTCCTTCCATTACTCCAATAATCACATCATCAAAAGAAATCATAAAACATAGTTTTTTATCCTGAACAGGAATTTGTTTGATTCTTAAACTATCATCAGGTAAAGGTTTTCTTTTCAGGCATTTCCCTAAAAGTTCAACTAAAAAAGCAGTATTTACTTCTGTTATTTTATTTGTAATTTTTGAAATCAATTGTTTATCAGTCATTTTTATAATTGTTTGTTTGTTGCAAACCCAAAGAAGGAACTAATTTTAAATTGTTTAATTCAGGAAATTCAATGTAAGGAATTTCTTTTCTTCTGATCATTGCTGAAATGTATTGTGTAGAGCAGCTTTTTTCAGCAGCTAAAGTTTTAATTGTTACCCAACCGCGCAAATCTATTACAGGTAATATCATGATTTTATTCTTTCAGGACTATTCAATTCAGTTATTTTTAAAGCAATTGCCTGTCTTAAATCGGCTTTTTGTTGCTTGTATTCATTTGTTTTATCTTTTAATTCAGGAACAATTGAGGTAGCTACAATTTGATTTTCTAAATTAAAATATTGTTCAATGCTTTCAACTATATCTTTCAATTGTTGCTCTGCTGTCAATTCACGCAATTCAAAAGGCAACAACCGTTCAATGTGAAATTCAGGATAATCAATCACATTATCTTGAATTACTTTCAGCCTTACAGAAGTGCCCCCTAACTTTTCAAACTCCTTTAAACATTGGTGAAAATGTGCTACTGATTCCAGTAATGGAATTTGATGATCCACAAAGGATGCTTTTTTGTAATATCCGGCAATGCCTTTAATGAATCCCCTTTTATAGAATTTGCCCACTATTAAAACATCTGAAGTCTTAACGGCTAATTTTATTGCAGCTTTCTTTGCCATATCAATTCATTTAAAGTAGATTGTTTATTACATATTCCGGTGATAGATCAATTTTTTTGCATTCATTTTTAAAAAGATTATAGCAAAGCTTTTCATGTGCTGACATTTTTTTATAGGCTGAATCCCACGTTTCAGGAATATTCTTTTCAGCATCATTCCATTTTTTATAGGCAATGATCAATGTTGAAGGTAGTTCAATATCTTGCATTATATCCAATGTTTATATGATTGCTCTATAGATTTTCCAACCTCTTTCATTTACATATTCATCGGGAATTTCCTGCCATTGGAATTCTTCAGCATCAGCATTCTTTTTTCTTTTTGGGAGTTGCTGAAAATCCATTTTAGCAGTATAAAACCCATCCCCTATTTTATAAATGGCTTTATTGTACCTTCCTTTTTTATAATTGGCTTTGGTCAAATCGGCTTTATCAATACATAAATAGCAAGCTAAAGCATCTTTTGCTGTTTTCATTGTTTCCGGTTTTGGTTTCTAAATTTAGGAAACGTTACGTAAGGGAACAAATAAGGATTTAAAAAAACCGGCTTTTGATCCGGCTTTTTCATTTCAATTCATTTTAAATCCAACTCTCTAAAATAACAGGATCATCATTTTCATTCCTGCCTAAATTGAACAAACCTTTTTTTATCATTTCCTCTCTGCATTTTTTCAAATCCTTATGATTGAAAAGATAATTCAAATCCTGAAAAGGTTTGCCGGTGTCAATAATCCATTTCTTTATCACATATTCCCCCTGCCAATCCAAAGGACTTTTGTAAATGGTGTAAATTTCTAGTTTTTCAGCTACCATTTGATTTCTTTGTTTTCCGGCAAAGTATCTTCAAACCGTTCATGTTGCTTTCCATAAACTTTAATATCCTTCAGGTTTTCACATTTCATCATTGAAATTCTTAAACCTATGTTGTTTCCAACTCCAAGTTGATTATGCAGCCATCCAATGCAATGATCTTGCTGTTCCCCTTTTGAATGATGGCAAGCCATTACAGCCAATGTTTTGCCTATGTTCAGTTCTCCTTCTTTGGCAATGGTTGCTTCCAAATTTTTGTGCCGTTCTTCTGAATAGCCATCAGGAATTTCAAAGGGATTAGTTTTTACTTTCCAAGGGCATTTGCTGCATTGTTTTGTTCTTGATAGTTTCATTATTTTTCAGATTTTCCGAACAGATATGCAGCAATAATCATTTCCCCAAAAGATATTTTTTCATTTAAATATTCATTTTCAATTTGCTTACTGAATTCTTCAAAAGTAACTTTTGCCGGCTCTGCTTCTTTGGCTTCCAATTCTTTTATTCTTTCCAACTCATGAAGCATTGGAAAACCAATGATTTCAACTGATTCTTTCAAATTTTTCAATTCTGTTTTTTCTCTTTCGTTTAGCATAACTTTATTTTTTATTCTTCAATTAAATCTTTCATTTTAAAAACCATTGTTGTTTGTTGCCCAACCTCAAAAGCAATATTTAATTCAATGTGAATCACTCCGGTTTTTGAAAGTGATCTTAAAAGCTTTTCCAATTGTTCCGGTGTTGTTGGTTTGCTTCTTTCATTTGCAAATTCCATTGGTTGCCATCCTTTTTTGAAGATTGCATTGGCTGAACCACTAAATTCAGAACGGTAAAAGTTTGTGATTCCTACAATAAAAGGAAATGGTTTTGTAATGTCGCAAATGTTATAAATGGCAGGGAAATTATTGATTGGAATATTCATTATTTTGTATGTATTAGGTGTTTTTCTTATTTGATGATGTAAAGGTACAACATTGATTTTTATGATGCAAGCTTTCATCAAAAAAAAGATCAATTATTTTCAATCAGTTTATTTAAATCAGCAATTACTTTTTCATAGGTTGCAATTTTTCCTTCATTCCAAGTAATTGCAGCTTTTGAAGTATTTATTTTTACTTTTAAAGCAAACCATTCATGTTCATAATCATTATGCGTTATATCCAATGTTTTATGCTTCTTATGATCTTCTAATTCATGTAATTCAGTTTGTAATTTCTTCAGATATTTAATTTTGCTCTGAATAAATTCCTTCCAAAAATTAATATCATGATTATAATTTTGAATTAATTCCTTTATTGCTTCCATTTCTATTTGAATTGATTTGAAATTTGATAAGGGGGGGGGGTGCAATCCCCCTAAAGCTTTCCTTTATCTGCTTTTCCCTTATGTGATAGTTATTAAATAGTTATGTGATTTTTACTTTGCTCTAAAGATCGGGCACATTGAATATTTTCCCAAAGCATAAATAAATTCTGCTCCATCATGAACATAAATTTTACATCTTTTTTGTTCACCATTTACTTTAACTGTGGCAGATTTATCAGTCCGGCTTAATACTTCAGCCTGAAAAATACATTCATAATCCCCGATTGATCTTGCAAATAAAGTTGTTCCGGCTTTGATGGTTTTTAAAGTATTCATTTCTTTAGATATTTAGAGTTTTTGTGATTGTTCCTGATTGATGATGTAAAAGTACAGCTTATTTCGTTACGTAACAAGCAAATGCAAAAAAAAAGTGAAATTATTTTCCAGTATAGCACCACCCTAAACCGGCAATGAATTCTGAATTATCAATAAATTCAATGGCTGCTGCTCTTGCATCTTTTTTAGTTGAAAAGAAATCTTCACCACCTTCAGTTGCTTCACCAAATTTTCCCCCCTTTACAATAAAATACCATTGAATTTCTGAAGTTTCTAAATCTTCAGAATCATTCTTTATTACTTTAATGCTGATCCCTTTATAGTATTCTGAATAATAACCTGCTGCAATCTTTTTCATGATCTTTTGTGTTTCTTGCTGTTTGATGATGTAAAGGTACAACAAAAATCTGAAGTTGCAAGCATACAACAAAAAAAACCTGAAATATTTTTCAGGTTTCTAAAGCTTCAATGATGGTATCAATCAAATCAAAATTCTTTGGATCAATCCATGTTTTTGCAATCTCTAATGTTAGGCTTTTCCCGTTTTGATTTGGTGAATGTGATGCAAATTTTCCTTCAGTTGGTTTTAATCCGGCATCATGAAGGCTGCATAAATTTTGATCATTAAGAAAAGCACATCCTGAATCAGTTTTTTCAGCTTGGATCATTGGAACAGGTTTTATGCCATGTAAAATTAAACCTGCCCAAAGTGTAGGCATTATCTTTTTTTTATGTCCTGCCTGAATCAGCTTTAAAATATCGAATGGAGTGCCTAAACAGGGGGCACGTTTGCACATATCCTTGCACCCCTTACAACTACATGAATTCTCCTTTTCTCCCGTTACAGCCAATATTTTAGCCGTTTCCAAAACTGAAGCTGCTTTAGAATTTTCTAAAGCAGCATTAATTTTATCTTTCATTTATTCTCTGTTCATTTTGTTTACAAAAATCCATGCTAAAAAACCGGCTTCATAAGATTCATTATCTTCATCATCTTCTAATGATTCATTTCCAGTTTCCTTCAAATATTGATCCTGATATTTTTGAAATGTTTTGATTGAAAGATTTTGAATGAATTCAATTATTTCATCTTCATTAGCAAGCTTTTCCATTATTTAATTCAATTGTTTTAAACGTTCATTTAAAAAATGAATTCTTTCAATCATTTGATTTTTAAATTTTTCCTTTACCATTTCAATTGCTCTTGTAATATCAGTATCTTGATAATAATGTAAAATGGCAATTTGGTTTCCCATATCATCAGCAGGAAAATATTGAATTCTATTTATTTCCTGTTCAGCAATTTCTTTTCCTCCCTCTTTCATTTTTTCTTCAGGCAAAGTTGTTATTTCAAAACCGTTTGCTGTGAATCCAATTATGGAAGTCATTATTTTTTTTTTCATATCAATTCATTTAAATAGCTATCGGAAATTCTTCTTTTGCAGGATCGTATTTTATTGATTTTGTGGTTTGTTTATTTCTGAAGTAATTCCAAGTTTTCAGAATCAAAGCTGTTTTATGGCTGAATTGCATCTTTAGAATGCTTACACGATCTTCAAGCAATCTTTGGCGTAAAGCATTGATTGTTTCATTTTCTATGTTCACACCCAATGTTAATTGCTCCATAAATGATTTGGCTGCATCAGGATCAATTGAATAGAAGTAAGAGTAAAAACCACCGATTAAAGAAGGCTGCATAATTTTGGCAAATTGCAGATACCAGTTATAAGTTGTGTTTGCAATCATTGACCAAAACAGTTCATCTTCTAAATATTGCTCCAAAAGTTTGTTGTTTGTCATTTTCTTATGGATGTTTTGCCCCCTTTGACTAAATCCGCTTTTCAGATCATTGCAGAATGAAATGATTGATGGCAAAGAACTTGCATATTTAATTCCCTTACTTGAAAAGGTATCTACTGCTGATCTTTTTGTTCCTGTATCAAGCACATCAAAAATATCTTCATCAAGTTCTGTTGCTAAAGCTAAATTGATAGAAACTTTTGCCTGAATTATTGCCATCAATCTTTGCTGACCATCCAAAATCCTGCCTGTTTTGGCTATTTTAATGCACTCTGCTGTTCCTTCTTTCCATTTGCCATTTTTCATTTCTTCGGCATAACGTTTTACTACAGGAATTTTCGGAACTCTGTTCTGAACATTCATTTCGAGCAAATCTTTTGCTCTTTCGGGTGTGATTAATTCAATTGAAAATTTCATTTTATTTAAGAGTTTGTATTATATCCGATTAAAGATAACAATTTGATTAAAATATTCAAATGATGTAATGGTAAAGATCGTTTTCTATTTAGGAAATATTGAAATGTTCCCCTACCAACACCGGCTTCTTTTTCAATGGCATTAACTGAAACAATTTTCTTTCTGCTTTCTGATTGCTCCCACCATTGCAGGATTTTTTCTGATTCTTCCATTAACCCATGAAATTATTTACATTTTCTAATAAATCTTTGATGTATTCTAAATCTCTGCAAACTCCATATTTCAGATTAGTATTTTCTTCTGTTTTAAATTCCTGATCTAATATTGTTAGCTTTTCAAAGATTTTTTTTAGCACTTCATTTATTTGGCTTCTTTCCTCTTGATATTTTTTTTCTAATTCCATTATTCAGCTTTAAGATTTTTAATCAATTTTATTATATCAATAATCTGATCATTAATTTCAAAATTAGCCATAATATAATCATCATTATATTTACAAAGTTCTTCAATTGCTTTATTCTGAAAAGCTAAAACCCCATTTATAAAATCCCCATTGCTTAAAATTGCTTCAGCTTTGGCTTTTTCCTGCCATGATTTATCTATTTCCATTATTCAGCTTTAAGATATTTTAAAATTTCCTTTGCTATTGTTAGTCCATGATTAGCAGGTGAACTACTCCAATCAGAATCTATTCTTTTTTGTATTTCTTGAATTGCTTTTTCTTGAAATTCAGAAACACCATTCATAAAAGCATGAAATTCAATTTGATATGTAGTTTCATAATCAGGACATATTTCTGAATATTTATCAGCTTTATCAATCCATGAACTATCTAATTTTTTAAAAGAATCCATTTTATTTGATTTTAACTAAATACCATTTGATTCCATCTGTATCAGTTTGTAACTGTTCGGCTGTTACCAAATCCATTTCCAAAAGCTTGTTTAATGTCCGGCTTGGAATGCTCTGATACTTATTTCTGTTGTTCAGGAAATATTGCATTCCTATTGATCCGGCTTCCTGAATTTCATTTAAAAACCATTCCTGATTTTCTGTAAGCCTATGCTTTTTTTCTTCTTTTGTGATCATTTCAATTAGATTTTATTAGAAGTAATCCATTCTAAAAATTCATCTGTATAATTTCCAATTTCAGGATCAACAATATGTTCATTTCCTGATTGCTCTTTATATTCAGCAATTAATTCAAAATAATCAGGCATATCTAAACCTTGTAATAAATCTTCAGCTTCTTCTTTTTTTGCAGTTATCATTTTTAGAGTTGTTTTAGTTTGATGATGTAATATTACAGTTTATTTTTTTATGATGCAAGTTTCCAACAAAAAATATTTGGGGGGGAATGATCCCCCCTTTTGATTATTTCAATTTTTCTTGATATTTTTTCTTTTTGCTGTTCCATTGCTTAATGTAATGCTTTAGAACTTTGATATTTTGAATGTGTTGTTCCTGCTTTTCTTTTAAATCTGAAGCAATCTTTGCTTCATAAGCTTCAGGTGTTTGGTATCTTTCTTTTGCTTGATCATTCAGCATTTCAAAAGTTGGTTTGCTTCCAAATTTTTCTTCCCACCATGCAAAGAATTCTGTTTCAATATCTGCTTCAGTTTTGGCTTCTTCTTCAGCTAATTTCTTTTCATCCCTTGCAATGATCCGATCAATTTGTTCAATTTCTTTTTGAATCCTTTGTTCTGCCTTCATTGCTTTTTCAACTGCTTTTACTTCTTCTAAAGCTTCATTTTTAATTTTTGATAGGTTTGTATCAACTAAATATCTGAAGTGTAGGCATTGGATGTTATAGCCCCCTGCATAAATCATCCGAGTATTGAAGGTGAATATTTTATCTTCTCTTTTGATTCTTGATTTAATTTCAATTGATCCATCTTTCCCTGTTTTCAATTCAAATGTTCCTACCAATTCATCAGAATTCAGAAGATAATTTCCGGCTGCTTTTACAAGATCAATTACTAAAGCAATCCGGTACATTTTTTCATCATAAGCTGTGAATCTTTCTTCAGCTTTCATTGCTGATTCTTTCCGGTTTTCAACCAATTTATTTAAAAATGGCTCTGCAATTGTTAAAACCTGATTTACAATTTTGTTTGAAGTTTTCATTGTGGTAGTTGTTATGGTTGTTGTTTTCTTTACTGTTCCTGTTTGATGATGTAAAGGTACAACAATTTTTTCATGATGCAAGCTTTCATCAAAAAAAAAGCAAAAAAAAACCGGATTCTTTTAAGAAATCCGGTTTTCAATAAGCAACCTCTAAATTATGCCAGTTCAGGTGTTGTCAATCTTTGCAGCTTTGCTAACTCTTTCTGATATTCATTTCTTTCATGCTCAAAATATAATGTCATATAAAAAACATCAGCAGGTACTTTCAGCATTTCACTATAAATCAACGGGTTACCTTCGCATTTAGTTGCTAAAGTAGCAAAGAAGCCAAACTTTGTGAAACGATCTAAACCGGCTGCAATTTCATTTTCATCAGGTTCATTGCTGATCAATGGCAGATATTTGGTATAAAATGAATTGATTTGCTCAATGATCTTTAAAACAGTTGCATAAATCTTTATAATGGATTCATTTTGGAATTCAACTGCTCTTACAAAAGCTAAATTTTCATCATATCTTTCATTTTCATAAATGGCATAAAGAAATGGTGCAGCTTCCCACAAAGGATAGAGTTTTAATAATTCATTTGATTTTTCAAGCTGACCAACTGAAGCAAATCCAACATTAAGATTTTCAGCAAAAGCCGGAAAAACTTCAGGAATATCACTATCAAGAAATGAAACTGCTTCAACCAAAAAATTATAGGATTCTAAAGGAATTGATTTAATTGTTTCCGGCTCTAAATCAAGTAATGCAGCAAATAATTCATTCCCTTGTTTTCCTTGCAATTCTGCAAACATTAATACAGAAATATCATTCCATGAAACCGGCAAATCTTTTATGAATTCCCCTTTATTAGTATTTAAATGCAGTTTCATTAATTATCGGAAGGCTTAATATTTACTTTAAATTCAATTCCATAATGCTCTATTAAAAAAGCAGTCAAAACAGCAACATCATCAGCACTAAAAATAAAGCTTAATACAGCCCCATCATATTTACTTTCAATGTAAAGTTCTTTACTATTATCACTTACTTCAAAGATCAATTCAGAAGCATCAGTAAAGAACTTTAATTGATCTTTCATTTTAATTAGTTTAAACTTAAAAATGAATTTACGATATTATCTATTTCAGTATAATTGGCAGATAAGTATTCAATATCAAAATCTAAATTTTTAAATCCATGAATATTAAAATAAATTTTGTATGCGTTTTTCAGAAGTTCTTTTTCTTCATAACAACACATACTCAAAATATTTCTTGTCATCAAAACTTGCATTTTTAATGCTTCTTTGCTCATGATTTTTTATTTTAAACTCTGTTCAAAATTTGTATCTGCAAATTTATGCTTTACTTTCTTAATATTCAAAGATTTTCTAATAAACTTTTTCTTTTTCCCTTTTTTGGGTGCAATAAAATATTGTTTTTGATTTTTAAGATTCACCATTAATTTATCAATTAATTCTTCAACCCATTCTATTGATCCTGCAATAACTTCCGGTGTTTGTACCTTGCTTTTCATGATTTTGATTCATTAAATTAAGTATTTTATTTATTTAATTTAGCCCGTTTTTTTATTTCGGTTTCAATTAAAGCAATTCCATCTGTAAATAATTGGTATCTAAAGTAATACAAATTTGTTTGCAAATCTTGATCTGAAGCCAAAGGAATTTTCTTTTTTAAATCTTCAATGTAATCTTCATACCTTACCATTTCAAATCATTTAAAAGATCACTAATATAATTCCTGATAATTTCAGCCTGTCTTTCATTATCATTTAAAACCAATTCATTTAAAAGTTCTTTCAGTTCAGGTAAAGTTAAAGAAGGGAGCAATTTTATTAATTCCTGATCTGTTCTTTGCTCTTGAAGCTTAATTTTTTCCTTTATGGTAGGCTTTGGAATTGCATCTGTTTCAGGAATTTTTGATAAATTTTCAGATAATTTATCAAATTCTTTTTTGATGTGATCCGGCATTGGTATTACTTCAGCAGGATTTTTCTTTTCAATCTGTTTAAAATTTGCAGCTTGATTATATCCCTGCAATTCCCTTTGCTGCCAAAAAAACTGTTCATCATAAATTTTAAACCATCCTGAAATCACTTCAACATCTAATCGAGCATAATTTTTACCTAATTTTCCTGTCATTCCCTGACTGAAAATATAAATGAATTCATCAAATTTAAATTTCCAGTATTCTTTTTTAAGATAATTGGCTAAATAATGAATCTGAACCACGCTCAATTTTTTATCCTTTGGCAGATTAAACATTTCATTTACAACTGTTAATGCCATTCTAATAGCATTAATCAAATCTTTTTCATTGGTTTTATTCAAACTGCTGATCTGTGGTGAATTTAAAGCAGTTTGTGGAGTGATATTAGATTGGATTGATAAATATTCACTTGGATCAAATTTTTTGCCAGTAGGAAGCAAAGCATTAAAGGCATCAGATTTTATTGCCTGAATAGATAAACCTTGATTTGTTTTTTGTAGTCCTGAATTATTCATTATTTAAACTTTCAAAAACTGCTTGCATTCTTTCTAAACTTTCCCTTCCCATTTCACAGCTACTTTCAAAACCGGCTTTTAAATTATCATTGAAATCATTGCTTTTTACAATTGTATTTTGATGATCTTTTAATTCAAATAAACCTTTCCAACCATTATTGATTGAACGGTGAATGATTTTTATTGCAACTTCTTCTGATTCTTTTGAATATTTAGCTAAATCATTCAAAGCTTGTTGCTGTCCTCTTACAGTTTGGTAATTGTTTCTGATTTTTTTCTTAAAATCAATCCATTCCTCCCACGCCAAAGCAAATTCATCAGAATCAAAAGGTAAGATCACAATATAATTGCCTTGTAAAGCAACTATTCTTTGCCGTAGCTTCTTTTTCTCCGGTTCTTCAGTAGTTTCCTTCAGTTGGGCTTTAAGTTCGTTTATATCGAATGTTACACGGTCGTTTATTTCTTCTGCTGATAAAACCTGTGTTGCAGCCCCCCCCTGTGCAATTTTTTTTGTTTGGCTTGCAGGATCGAAATTTTTACCGGCTTCAATTTCAGCTAAAATTTTATTTTCAATTTCTTCAGCAACTTGAAAATCAATTTCAGAAACCGTTTCTTCATCTTCATTTTTTGAAACAGGAAAATCTATTTCCAAAGTAGAAGAAGGCGAAGCCATTTTTTTTCCTTCTTCTTCTTTTTTAAAAGTTTCATTGTTTAAAGGTTTTAAACTATTAGTGTTTAATGGTTTATTTATGTTGCACGTGCATTCGCTGTTTTTGATAGGGCAATTGCATTTGCTATTGCAAGTGCTTTCTATGTTTTTGATAGGGCAAATTTCTGCTTCATCATTTGCTTCATCATTTTTTGATAGGGCAATTTCAGGTGCTTTATCAATAATTGATATAGCTTTATCAAGTGCTTTTACTTTTGCTCTATCAATTATTGATAGGGCAATTACAGAACTTGTATATTGATTTATTGATTTTCGTTTCATTTCTACAAAACCAAATTCAATTAATTCATCAAAAGCTTTCTTATAAGTATTATAAGAAGCTATGCTGCAAGCTGCCATACATTGTGTAGCAGGACTTGAAAACTCTGTAACCCAACCCAACCTATTATTTAATTCAACCAACCATAAATAAATAATGCCATGAATAGGTTTAGTTTTGGCAGGATTTTCAAAAACAAAATCAAACCATTGTCGGGTTAAAGTATAGCCATCCATAAATTTATATTAAGATCATTTTAATAATTTATTTACTTACTTTTTTATATCTTTGTGTAATAAATCAATACCAAAGTTACCACATTATTTAATATTAAAAAAATGGCAACAAATAAAGTAAACAAAAGAAGAACTTCATTTGCTCTTTCCCCTAATGCTTTAGACCTTCTGAAAGCCTATTCTGAAATAAAAGGAATCAGTATGGCTTCCAGTCTTGAAATGTTCATCAGGGAAAAGGCTGCTATTGTTCAAAATACGCAAATGTGCTTACCCTATAGAGCATCTTAAATTCAATCCATTTAAAAAAAACCGGCTTCCATTACCTGAAGCCGGTTTTTTTATGCTCAAAATGGCGGTTCTTCTTCTTTTGGCTGTTCCTGTGATTGGCTTTCCCGATCTGCAATCACGCTTTTCAATGATTCAATAGCTTGAATTGCTCTTTCTGAAGTTAGTTTATTGATATTCAGAAGCATTTTAGTTTTTTCCTGTCTTGTGATCAGCAAATGATTCAAAAGCCGGATCATTTCCTCTTTCTGAAGGCTTGTAATTGAATTTGCAACTGCTGTTTCAATCTGTTCTTCAAATTCTGAAGGTGTTTCAGTTCTTACAGCTTGCATTTGTGCCGGTGCTACTGCATTAGGTCGGGCAATATTGGCTATTGGTTCTTGCTTTGGCTGTTGTTGCTGCTGTGGCTGTTGTTTAGCCCCTCCCCTATCGGCATTATCAATATCATCTTCATCTGTAGCAATGTGAAAATATTTCAAAAGGAAATATCTTTCTGCATAAGTCAATGCTGATCCAACTCCTTTATCCCAACTGTTTTGCCCATTCGCGCCAAACAAATTTTCATCTTTTTCACCCGTTTCACAGTCTACCCATGTGAAACGCATCATTACTTTTGAATTCATTTCAGAAACTACATTGCTTTTTCCTGCATAATCCTGCCTTGTGTTTTCAATTGAAATGATTTCTTGTTTTAGAAGCAATCCATGCTCGTTCATTAATGGCTTGATGTGTTCCAGTACTTTATCCCCCGTTACATAGGAATAATTAAAGCTTTTTTTATCCTTTGCAAGTCCAACAATAGCTTTTTGTATACAAAGAAGTTTCTGATAAATGTTTAATCC